>OKWR01000206.1_pt1 | contig 76433 bp, 57 predicted proteins | sample 1607101 | NCBI WGS metagenome assembly OKWR01 (sample SAMN04414076, study PRJEB24778) | human gut metagenome | material: faecal | host: Homo sapiens
TCTCTAATGGCACAAGAAAAACAAATGCCGCCTTCGGCGTCGCTTGTTTTTCTTTCGTGCTCATTATATCACATCTTACCTTTCAGGTAAAACAATAGAATACGTGCTCTGCAAACATGTAATTGTCATGGACGATAGAATGTGCGCGGAGCATTTTTATCGTATGGAAACGAAGTTTCCTATACGATAAAAAAACTGCCACCCGGCAGTTTCCCGTCAGATGGCAGTTTTCTATCGGCACTGTTTTCACAGCAGACCGAAAATGTTCCATTATTTCATTTCGTTCATCGCTTTTACAAGTTCAAAGCTGTCCTTAGCGGAAATTATTCTCCGTCGTAAGGAACAACGCTGCCCTTATAGTTCTCGTTGATGAAGTCTTTGATCTCATCAGATTTCAGAATCTTTACCAGTGCCTGTACACCTTCGTTGTTCTCGTTGCCTTCCTTAACTGCAACCACGTTTACATACTGCTGGATTGCTTCGGAATCAGCAGACTCCAGAGCAACTGCATCTGCACTGGTCAGGCCAGCCTCCATAGCGTAGTTGCCGTTGATAACACCGAAGTCAACATCTTCCAGAGTACGGGCTACCTGCTCCGCTGCAAGAGGAACGATCTTGATGTTATGAGGGTTCTCAATGATGTCATTCTCTGTTGCGGTGATACCAGCTTCGGGATCCAGCTTGATCAGACCCTCTGCCTCCAGTAACAGCAGCGCTCTTGCACAGTTTGTTGTATCGTTGGGAACTGCGATTTCAGCGCCGTCTGTGATTGCGTCAAGGTCGCTCTGCTTGCCGGGATACAGACCAAGAGGCTCGTAATGGATCTTGCCTGCGATCGCAAGGTGCGTTCCTTTTTCTTCATTATAGCTATTTAAGTAATTCACGTGCTGGAAGTAGTTTGCATCTACATCGCCGCTCTCCACTACTTCGTTAGGCTGTACGTAATCGGTAAATTCTACGATTTCCAGATCCCAGCCTTCTGCAGCCATCAGATCTTTTGCTGCCTCCAGGATTTCTGCATGAGGAACAGGAGTTGCTGCTACCGTAATGGTGCCTTTGGATTCCACTTCTGCTGCAGTATCGGTGCTTTCTGCCTCGGTAGATTCTGCTTCTGCAGCTTCGGTGCTTTCAACAGCTGCCACAGTGCTCTCTGCTTCTGCAGCAGTATCTGTGCTGCTGCCGCAGCCTGCCAGCAGACCTGCGCTCAGTGCCAGTGTGCATGCCAGTGCCAGTACTTTTCTTTTCATAATATTCTCCTCTCTCGGCCGGATTTTCTGGTATCCGGAACCACTCTATGACTAAACAGAATATCCTGCCCCTCAATGGGTCAGTCTTCTGTCCAGTTTCTTGGATAAACGGCTGCCGACAATCTGAATGATCTGCATCAGAATAACAAGCAGTACAACCGTCGCCAGAAGGATTTTGGTATCCCATCTGGAATAACCGTAACGGATCGCCACATCTCCTAAACCGCCGCCGCCGATGGCACCGGACATTGCAGTATAACCAAGCACAGTCCCCAGTGCAATCGTGGAACCGACGATCAGAGAAACTCTCGCCTCTCCGATCAGCACTTTAAAAACAATCTGCCAGATGCTTGCACCCATACTCTGAGCCGCCTCAATCACACCCTTGTCCACCTCAAGAAGAGAAGACTCCACCAGACGGGCAATAAACGGTGCTGCTGCCAGTGTCAGGGAAATGATTGTCGCATTTGCGCCATAGGATTTGCCTGTCACCAGACGTGCCAGCGGCGTTGCAAGCAGCATCAGAATCAGGAACGGAATGGATCTCGTAATATTTACGATAAAATCCAGGATCTTATACAGCACAGCCTTGGGCTTCAAGCCACCCGGTGCGCATACAACCAGTAAAATTCCGATCGGAAGACCGATCACATATGCCATCAGGGTAGAGGCAAGCGTCATATAGACAGATGTGCCGGTAGCCTCGATCAGCATGCTAATTTCCTTGCTACTCAACATAATCCTTCAACTCCTCTACTGTAAGATTTTTTTCTCTCAGATACGCAATCATCTTGTCTGCAGTCTGATTTTCCTCCGGAAGCTGCAGAATCATCTGACCAGTTGCAATTCCGCCGATATCCTGGGTATCCGCCATCAGAATATTGACGCTCGCCCTGCATTCCAGAACCATGTTCGCAATCACAGGTTCGAAAGAAGAGTTCTTCGTAAATACGATGCGGATGCAGCGGCGGCTCTTCATAATCGCCACCTTCTGATCCCCCTGAAATACCAGCTTCTTTGCAGCTCTGGACTTGGGGCTTGCAAAAACATCTGCCACTGTACCATTTTCTGCCAGCTCTCCTGCATCAATGATTGCCACATGGGTACAGATTTCCTGAACAACTTCCATGGAGTGTGTTATGATCACGATCGTAATGCCGTATTTTTCGTTAATATCCTTTAACAACGCCAGAATTGACTTTGTCGTAGTAGGATCCAGGGCACTGGTCGCTTCATCACACAGCAGGATCGTCGGGTTCATTGCCAGCGCCCTTGCGATCGCTACTCGCTGCTTCTGTCCGCCGGACAGCTGTGCCGGATATGCTTTCTCTTTGTCGGAAAGCTCTACTACCTTTAAAAATTCCCTTGCCTTTTCCCGGGCTGTCTTTTTATCCACGCCCGCAATTTCCATCGGGAAGCATACATTATCCAGAACCGTCCGCTGCATCAGCAGATTAAAATTCTGAAAGATCATTGCAACATGCTTGCGCAGCTGTCGCAGCTGTTTTGCATCCAGGGTAGAAAGATCCTGTCCCTCCACATAAACAGTACCCTCTGTGGGCCGTTCCAGAAAGTTTAAGCATCGTACCAGCGTGCTTTTGCCTGCGCCGGACATACCGATGATGCCGTAAATATCACCCTTTGCAATGTCAAGACTGACATTTTTCAGTGCTTCCACCTTATTGTCTTTGACAGAAAACGTCTTACTGACGCCTGCAATCCGTATCATTGGTTCCACTTTTATCACTCTGCCTTCCCAGCATCCTCTCAGATGCCTGGTTTTTCAGGATTAGGTTCGGATTTCCGAACCATCACACATCAGCCTTTATCATATCACAAATCGTTTGGTTCTGTAAATATCCGATGCTGCCGAAACTGTGCATATATGCGCCGTTTCTTTAAACCTATTTGTTCGATATGTTTATATGCATGATAATCAGTTTCTCCTGTTTTGTCAACTATAAATTGCGATTTTTGTTACAGTTCACTCGTACCCTTCTGCGTTCCGATTCCGTGCTTGCACGAAAATCGGAACGCAGAAGGGTACGAAGGGAGCGCCATTTTATGAACAAAAAGAGCTGCAAAGCAGCGGAAAGCATCGAAGATGCGCTTTTGCGAATGGCGCGTGTGCACAGTAACAATTTTTACGGCTTCCTCACGTACCCAGCACCACCGCCATCGTGCCGATCAGGATGCAAAGATCCGCCAGATTGAATACCACGCGATCGATCGCTGCGATTCCTGTTTTCAGGCTGACATAATCCACGACATATTCCCGCATCACGCGGTCGTAGGTATTAGAAAAAGCGCCGCCCAGTAAAAGCGATAACCCGGCCTTCAAAAGCTTTTTCCCGCGCATTCCAAGCGTCAGCACAAACACCACCAGCACTGCCACCGTCAGAAGAACAGACAGCAATGTCACCAGCTTTCGTTTTTGTTCTCCGAAATTTAAAAATGCGCCCTTGTTGTGATAGCGCCGCAGAACCGCCTTTCCATCTAAAATTTCCTTCGGCTTATCCAGCACGTCGTATTCTTCTACGTAATTTTTCATTCCCTCGTCAATCAGGAAGGATGCTGCAGCGATTCCTGCAAATTTGTAGTTATTCCGGATAATTTCCTGCAATTTCATCAAATGTCCTCCTCATGTCCAGTTGTCCGTAGCCCCATCTTCTGCTCGGGTATTCTTCCTGTGTCTGTTCCCGCGCACCGCGGCTTAGAAACGTCTGGATTCCCCTTCCGGAAATCCTCGAGTAATTGTTCTCCGCAACGCACCACTGCATCAGCTGCGCACAGGCTCCTGCCGTAAGTGCAGCCGCCATAGAGCTGCCGCTGTAGGGACCGTTTACCGTGCTGATCTCCACGCCCGGCGCCGCCAGATCCGGCTTGATCTCCCCGGTTCTGCCAAAGCCCCTGCCGCTGCGGTAATAAAAGCTTCCGTTTTCACTATTATAAAAAGTGACCGTCACCGCATCTGTCGTATAGGAGGGAACTGTGAGCGTCACATCCGGGTCTGGAACCAGAAAAAACAGCTCGCCGCTTCGAAACTGCTGCGGTGCAAGCCAAATATCAAAAATACTTTCCGGAAATACCCGTGCTCCACGGATTAAAAATGTCCAGACGCCAGGAGACGGTGCTGTAAAGCGGATCAGCATCAACTGATCTCCGGTATTGCGTTCGTTTGCAGTATCTGTAATCTGTATCCGCGTCTTTTCATAGACAAACGTGTATTCCACTGTGCTGCCCAGACCAAATTCCACCTCCGGCAGCTGCTCCCCGCCGGGTGATCGAACCGCAAGCCGGAACACTGACGGCTTACTTCCCCATAACTCCGCCGTAAATCCTGTGACGCCTTCTCCGACCCGAAGCTCCACCTGCTGCTGATTTTCGGTCAGCCTCCCCCGAAAATGGCCCGCCGTGTTTCCTTCATTTCCACCCCCGATCACCACCGCCTGTGAAACGCTGCGCGCGATCCTCTGCAAATACTCCGAAAACAACGAAACGCCGCTGTGGCTTCCAAAGGACGTCCCCAGCCCCAGGCAGATCACAATCGGACGGTACAGCGGGATCACAAACTGTTGCACATATTTCACAGCGAGCAGAATATCGTCTGTACTGTATGCCGGTTCTTTGTCCGCGATCCGATAATAATCCCGGAGATATTGTTTTGCCGGGCGAAGCTTGACTGCTACAATCTCGCAATCCGGCGCTGCACCGGTAAACAGGCTGCCCTCTTCCAGACGGCTTCCCGCCGCGACGCTCGCCACTGCGGTTCCATGTCCAATTTCATCTTTTTCCGGCACCAGGCTGTGCGGATCTTCCAGCTCCAACGCCCGGTCGATCTGTTCCCGGACGTATTCCGTTCCATATAAAAACCCCTCCGGCGACTGTCCGCTCTGATCTGTCTGATCCCAAATCGCCAGAATCCTGCTGCTGCCATCAGAATAGCGAAATACCGGGTTTTCATAAGAAATCCCGGTATCGATAAACGCCATCACTACCCTGCGCCCCGTCAACTCCAGCGGGGGCCGCTGCTGTGCCAGAATCCCGGAGCCCTCCAACGGTTCTGTCCGAAACGTCCGACTTCCCGCCGCTGGAAACGCACCGAGGCAAAACAGCTGTGGAAGGTAGCGATACAGGTAATTGACCGGAGAAAGCGGCAGCACCGCAGACCGATCCAGATAATAAATTCCCAGAGTTCCATCCACCTGCTGATAGCAGAAGGCTTCGTCCTCCTGATTTGCTTCCTCCGGCACATAGTCCAGCAAAATACTCATATAATCTTCAGAAAGAATTTTTTCCCGACAGTTCATCTGTCTCCTTTGGACACAGAATTTTCCCCCTGTGCCCTGCGGATTTTATATCAGCATATGCGCAGTATTGCTGATATGTTCCTGTAGTATTCCGTTGAACTCTCAGCTTTCGAACATTTTCTTCATGCAGTTCAAAGTTCAAGCTTCTTTCGTTTCCGCCGCTGCGATCTGTTTCATCTGATCCCGCTCTTCCAGCGAATAACCGTTACTGCGGATATCAATCAGCGGTCCACCGGTTCCCCGGATATAATCTCCGGTAATCGTCACGCGTCCGATATTGTCATCCTTCGGAATTTCATACATGATATCCAACATAAATTCTTCAATAATCGAACGAAGCGCACGAGCACCGGTATCTTTTTCCATCGCCTTGTCTGCAATCGCTTCCAGTGCATCGTCGGTGAACTCCAGCTTCACCTCGTCCAGCTCCAGAAGCTTCTGATACTGTTTCAAAATCGCGTTTTTCGGCTCTTTCAAAATCCGTACCAGCATATCCCGGTTCAAGCCCTCCAGCGTGCAGATCACAGGGAGACGGCCCAAGAACTCCGGAATCATGCCGAATGTCCGCAGATCTTCCACTTTTACCATGGAAAGGATATCCTTTTCCTTATCCCAGCGATCCTTTAACTCCGCATCAAAGCCGATCGAGGTCTTTTTGCGCAGCCGCTGTTTGATAATCTCTTCCAGATCCGGGAACGCGCCGCCGCAGATAAAGAGAATATTTCTCGTATTGACTGTTGTGAGCGGAACCATCGCGTTTTTGCTGTTCGCACCGACCGGAACCTCCACGTCTGCTCCCTCCAACAGCTTCAGCATGCCCTGCTGCACCGATTCCCCGGAGACATCCCGGGAAGTCGTGTTGTGCTTGCGTGCGATTTTATCGATCTCATCGATAAAGATGATGCCCTGCTCCGCCTTATCCACATCGTTGTCCGCTGCAGCGAGAAGCTTGCTCACAACGCTTTCGATGTCGTCACCAATATATCCCGCCTCTGTCAGGGAGGTTGCATCCGCAATCGCCAGCGGAACGTCCAGAAGCTTCGCCAGCGTCTTTACCAGATAGGTCTTACCACTGCCGGTAGGTCCGATCATCAGGATATTGGACTTTTCGATTTCAATCTCATCCATTGTGCCGGTGGCAACCCTCTTATAATGGTTGTAAACCGCTACGGAAATGACTTTTTTGGCATATTCCTGACCGATCACATACTGATCAAGCTGCTCTTTAATCTTATGTGGTGCGGGAATGGACTTTAAATCGATCAACGGCTTTGTGCCAGTTCCTTTTTTCTTGATCTTCTGTTTCTGCGGCATCCCGTCGTTCATGAAATCCGCAAGATTGATGAAGCTGATGTTCGGGAATCCTCTTCTATTGCCCGAGGATTCGTCGGAGTCATTCTTGGAATCGTCATCCGCATCGGATGCCTCCAGAATGTCAGCGGCAGTGTTGTCGGATGCGTTGTTTCCATCCTGTGCGTCAGTTGTTTCTGCGTCGCTTTTTTCGTTTCCGCCGCCTGCAGATTTCTGTCCTGACGTTCCATCCGACTTTGTCGGATCTCCATACGGATTGAACGGATTATTCAACATGTTCATGAACACCGGATTATTCATCATCTGCTGATAATCGAACTGACTTACCGCATCCATTGTCTTATGCATACAGTCGTCGCAGATACAGATGTTATTCGGCAGGTGGAACATTCTTCCCGCCTTGCTTTCCGGTCTGCGGCAAATATAACAAATATCTTCAAATTCTTTTTCATCCATAGTCGGTTACCTCATCTTCCGCTTTCTGCTATCAAAAGTATAATGCAGGATCGTTCCTGAGACAAGTAAACTTTCTCTAAACAACTGTCTCCTGTACAGAAATGGCTACTGTTCACACGCGCTATTCGCAAAACCGGGATGACTGCAGCTCTCGCCCAGCCATCCCGGTTCCGTTCTTTATCTCTGTTTGCTTTCCTGTGCAGCCTTGCTCGCCGCATTGATCTGGTCATAGGAAGAAAGCGTGACTGTCACGTTTTTCTGCTGATAACCGTTTGCTGAATTTACCATAATCGTAATTTCAACGCTCTCCCCAGCTTTATAATACTGCATCTGCTTCGTCAGCTCTTCCTGATTCTGAACGGTTACGCCGTCAAACGCCACCACAATGTTGCCGCGCACCAATCCGGCAGCTTCCGCACCGGTTCCGGAATAAACCTGCGCCACAAAAATTCCCTGCGGCATACTGAAGTTCTCGGACAAATCGCTCGTCACATTGATGCAGGAAATTCCAAGATATCCGCGCTCTTCCTCGGAATATTTCGTCCGCGTCTGGCGTTCCATCAGATCTTCAATAATCGGTCTTGCCGTCGAAATCGGAATCGCGTAACCCATTCCCTCGATTGACGAGCCGCCGATCTTATTGGAGTTAATTCCAATCACCTCGCCCCGCATATTCAGCAGTGCTCCGCCGGAGTTACCGGGGTTGATCGCTGCATCCGTCTGAATCAGGGAAGTTCCTTCTTCGGAATTGCTGCTATCTATCTTACGGTTCAGTGCACTGATAACGCCTGTCGTCACAGACTGTCCATAGCCCAGTGCATTACCGATCGCAATGGCCGGTTCACCGATTTTCAGGCTGTCCGAATCTCCCATCCTTGCAATGCAGATTTCCTGTTTTGTGCTGTTCGCAATGGTATCCAGTTTTACTGCAACGACTGCAAGGTCTGCGGAAGCATCGGTACCTTTTACCTGCGCTTCTACGGTTTCCCCGTCGATAAACTGAACATACAGCTGCTCTGTGCTGTCCACTACGTGATTGTTGGTAACGATCAAAAGCTCCTGCTCGTTTTCTCCAATGATAATCCCGGAACCGCTTGCCGTCTCATCCTGGGAATAAGTCTGTCCCCAGAAATCCTGTACCGTCTGTGTAAAATTATTCGTAATCGAAACGCACGCCGGCATTACCGCTTCTACAACCTGCGTTACATCCGTTACAACTGCAGATGCGCTCTGCTGCTGTGCAATTTCCGATGCTGCAGCAACCTGTCCGTCTCCCGTTGTTGTATCCTCTGTCAGGGACGAATCTCCGGACAGTCCTGCCTCAGAGCGTTCGGGACTGTCTGTTGCTGCATGGTTTCCGTCATCTTCCTGATTTTTTGCATCATCTCCTGCATCCGGAGCTACCTCCAAAACGCCGACCGACGCGGAATCCAGCTGATTTGCTGATCGGATCGAATAAACTCCGATCAAGCCGATTCCAATGCAGACGCAAACAAAGATGACGACAAGTGCGCTAACAGCAATCCATTTGCCCGCAGAATCTCTTTTTTTGGGCGCAGGCGCCTGCTGTACGCCTGGCTGATAGCCATATTTCTGTTTTGAATCATCGCCCCGGTATCTGTCGTTGTAATAATTTTGATATTCGTAGCGGCTGCGCGAGGGCTGCGCGCCCTGGTCAGCGTCCGATGCGCTGTTGAATGTGTCCTGCGTATTGTCGGATGCGTTCTGTGCGTTATCCGACGCACCCGTGCTTCCGCTGCTATATGCCGATGTGTCATCGGACACGCCACTGTACGCCGACATATCCGACGCATCCGTTTTCTGTGCACTGTCCGTGTATTCCTGCCCGCCGCTCTCCGGCGCTGTGCCGTCCATATGCTCCTGTCCGGTTGTTTCTTCCGGGTCGTATCCGTAACCCATGTTGTGACCTCTTTTCTCATTCGCTTCCATATCCGGTGCGTCTGCTTGCTCTGCAGACAGTATACCGAATAGTTGTGTCCATTCTGTGAAAAAAGCCGCTTCCGGAGTTTTTCGGAAACGACTTTTTATATCTTATTCTTTCTCCTGCTTCCAGTAGCCTTTCTGCAAACTGCAGAAGCGAACCAGCCCAGGCGGAAGCTTCTGGTATTTTTTACCGAAACGGTAGCCCAGCCATTTCATACCGCTCTGCCAGATCAGTTTCGGCAGAAGCCACGGTGCGGTTTTTGCAAGATAAACGGCGGTCTTTTTGACCAGCTTCATGCCCTCGCCCTCCGGCGGCACACCGTCAAACACAGCCGGGTACTGCACATGGGATACACCGAGGTCAAAGTTTCTTGTAAACTGCTGCCAGCCGGAATAATTATGGGAATGAATCACCTTCGCATCCGCTGCATAGGCGATCGCATAGCCCGCCTGAATCACTCCGGCAGCATAAATCATATCCTCGTTAAAAATCGTATGATTCACGAATCCGCCGAGCTGTTCAAAAATATCGCGCTTATAGGCGGCGCAGACGTTCGAGCAAAAATATGTCTTGATTCCGAGCCTCAAAAGATCCGCCTTTGTTTTGACCGACGGCTGCTCCGGGTAATTGAACTGCCTCGTATAGCGTTCCATTCGGCTGCAATTTTCTTCCGGAAGTTGTCTTGCATAGGCGGCTGCGATTTTTTCATCGGAAAACAAGGCCTTGCACAGCTCCTGCGTCAGATATTCATCCGCCGGAAGCGCATCCTGCGTCATGCAGACAAACACCTCCGCATTCGAATTGGAAACAGCGAGGTTCCGTGTTTTTCCATGATCGAACTCATCCTGAGAGATATGGAACAGCATCGCTTTTGGATGCTCTTTTAAAAATGTGTCGCAATCCATCAGCGCTTCAAACGCTTTTTTTTCGGTATTTACAATTACAATCCGGTTCACCGCAAGCACCTGCTTCTCCAGCTGCTCCATCAGCGCCAGAAAACGTTCCTTCGGGTGAAATGTCGGAATGATAACATCTACTTTTACAGAATCCATATTTTACTTTTTCATATACTGGCTGGTGTCTGCCTGTACCTTCTGGCTGTACTGTTTTACCTGATCGGAAGGTTCGTACTCGGTTACGTCGAACAGCAGCTCATGCAGCTTGACAACGTTTGTTTCCAGATCCAGCGGGATAACGCAGGAACCCTTCTTGCCAATTGTGCCGGTTGCACGACTATCTTCAAATGGCACACCGCCCTGTGCTACGATCTGATAGTTTGCAACGTCGGACAGGATGGAAGCCATTTCCGTCACATCCAGGTTGGTGTATACATTTTCCATCACCTTGTTCAGGATCGATACCAGAGTAGTCGGGCTCATGGTCTTTGCCTTATCCATACATGCCATCAGCACTTTCCGCTGACGCTCTGCACGGCCGAAGTCATCGCCGACATAGCGGATACGGCAATATGCGGTTGCCTGCAGACCGCTCAGCGTCTGCATACCGGAATGCGTAACCTTTACGATGTTCTCGTTCAGCGCATCATTTTCATTTTCTACGAACATGCTTCGCTGATAGTTGTTCAGATGGTCGATTTCGTTATCGTGCACGTCAATGTCTATGCCGCCCAGCTCGTCAATGGTCTCGATCAGCGCATCAAAGCCCACTGTCACATATTCTGTGATATCCAGGTCAAAGTTCATATTCAGCATGTTGATCGCCTGCTCCGGGCCGCCCTGCGCATATGCCGCATTCGCTTTATTGTAGCTGTCCGTTCCGAGATTTAAGTAGGTATCGCGGTAAACGGAAACCAGCTTGACGTCTCCGGTGTCCTGATTGATAGATGCGATCATGACTGTGTCGGAACGGGAGCCCTTGCCGAGCTTGCCCTTTCTGGAATCCACACCAAACAGTGCGATATTACGGTAGCCTTTCATTTCCTTATTATTTTCTACCTGCGGGTTTACCACAATATCTTCTTCATTGATCTTGATCTTGTCAATCTTCGTTACCATATTGACGCCGACAATCGCAATCAGTAAAACGATCAACGCTACGATTTCCACTGCAAAGAAGATGATTCTTCTTCTCTGTTTTGCCTTACGCCTCTTCGCAGACATCTTTTTTCTGCTGCTGGAACTGCCACTTCTCTGCGGTGCTCTCTTAGAGCTATTTGTACCTGTTGACATGTTTTCCTCTCCTTGTGTTTTTTTCACGCATCTAAATCAATACGCGTTTTCGTTGATAAATCCTCTAAAAATAGTTAAAAACATGATTTTGAAATCAAAGCTCATGCTCCAGTTTTCAATATAATAAATGTCATACTCAATTCGTTTGCGAATCGACGTATCTCCCCGGTAGCCGTTGATCTGCGCCCAGCCGGTCAGCCCCGGACGAACCTGGTGCTTGATCATATAACGCGGAATCTCTTCCTTAAACTTCTCAACATACTGCGGGCGCTCCGGTCTGGGACCTACCAGACTCATATCCCCGATCAGGATATTAAACAGCTGCGGCAGCTCATCAATGCTGGTCTTGCGCAGAATCCGCCCCACCTTTGTGACGCGGGGATCGTTTTTCGTCGTCCAGCCCTTCTTTTCTTCCGTGGTGTCCTGAACATACATTGTACGGAATTTGTACATTTTAAACGCATGATTGTGCTGTCCGATTCTTTCCTGACTGAAAATAATCGGTCCCTTACTCGTCACACGGATCAAAATTGCTACGATCAAAAGAAGCGGCGACGTCACTATCAATCCGCAAAGCGAACCGACAATATCCACAGCGCGCTTTGCAACCGCATTTAATGTGTTGCTCAGCGGGACATAACGGATGTTGATAACCGGCAGTCCGCCAAGATCCTCCGTATAAGGCTTGCCCGGAATCAGGCTGTTATAGTCCGGAATAAACTTCGTATGCACGCCGGATTTTTCACAGAGATTGACAATCTCTTCCAGACGGTCGTAGTCCTGCAGCGCAAGGGTCACAGCGATCTCATCCAGTTTGTTTTCCGGCAGGATAAAGGGCAGGTTATCGATGGAACCAAGCACCTTGACTCCCTTGTAAACCGCTCCCCTCGGCACATTATCGTCCAGAATGCCCCGCACCATATAGCCCCACTGGGGATTGGCGATAATCCGGTCGATATAGGCTTCCGCCGCACGAGAATACCCCACCAGCAAAATGTGTTTCAAATTATAACCGCGTTTGCGCATAAGATGCAGGATTCTACGGATCAGCGCACGCACCAGAATTCCCGAAATCGTATTGATGATAGCAAATAATGCCAGCATGCCGCGGGAAAAATGCTGCAGCTCGCGGTCGATGGAGTTGGCAAGGTATAACCCTGCAAGAAACAGGATAATTCCGATCAGATTCGCCCTGATAATATTCAGTATTTCATTTTCCGGGCGTTGTACACGCTTCGGCGTATACAATTTGTTCCAGTAATAAAGGATCAGATAACCGGGCACAACAAAATAAAGGGCGGAAAAATATATGCCCATGTCCAGTACACCTATTTCTTTATCTGCAAAGCGGCTCCCGAACATCAGCCACCAGGCCAACAGATAGGAAGCTGCTGTAACCACGGCATCTACAACAACATGAAGCCGGTTCAAATAACGTTGATTATCCTTTATCATTACGGCTCGTCCCCATATTCAAAATGTAGTATACAATACCTTCCAGCAAAGCACAAGGATTTTTACGAATCGCGCTGGCAAACCGTAACACTTGTGTACGCCCACAGTCACCGCTTACACACGGCGAAACAGGTTGACCCACAGCTGTAACTGCAAACTGCAATAATGCAGCAAATTTCGTCCTGCAAAGGGGACCTTATGCGCGCGTCCCTCTTTCGAAGCAGACAGACAGATTCCCGCCCGGATTCCTTTTGCGTAAGTCGCTCCAAATCCTTTTTTCATAAAAAACAGCTGTTTCATCAAAAATCCCGCCAGCAAAAAAGGCAGATTCAGGATCAGCTGCAGCAGCGGCATATTTTTATAGATCAGATAAGTATTGTTTCTCGAAGAATGCGTCACCTTAAACGCATTGTACCGCGAACCGGTAGAACCGCTCCCCGCGTGATAGACGACTGCAGCCGGCTCTGTGACATTTTTCAGCCCGAAAATCTGCGCCCGGTATCCGATATCCACATCTTCCAGGTATGCAAAATGAAGCTCGTCAAACCCTCCGATCTGCTCCAAATGTGCCTTGCGGTAGAGCGCCGCCCCTGCACAATTGGAAAAAACACGCTTTGGCGCTGTGTAATTGGAAGAAGGCCTTCCTTTGCCAATCGCATACGCCCAGCCAAATGCCGAGTACAGATCCCCCGCCGTATCGACAAGCTCCGGTTCCTTCATCGAAAGCATCTTCGCTCCGACTGAAAAAATCTTCTCATCCGCTTCCATTGCCCTTTCCAGACGTTCCAGACAGAATCGATCGGTTTTTGTATCGTTATTCAAAAGAAAAACATACGGCGTAGCGGCAACTTCAATTCCGGTATTGACTGCCGTACAAAAACCCTTATTTTCCGAAAAACAGATCAGCTTCACCTGCGGAAAATGCTCCTGTATCCACGAAACACTTCCGTCCGTCGACCCGTTATCCACAACGATCACGGCGATTTCCACTGTGCTCTGAAACAGGCTGTCCAGACAGTCCTGCAGAAAATGTTTTCCGTTATAGTTCGGTATTACCACGGTCGTCTTCATCCACCGATTTTGCTCCTCATGTTTCCTGTGTTTGGCGTCCGCGCGAGGGAGAGCCTCAGAGCGCGGATCGCCTGCCTACGCAGCAACAAAGCCGCCTGCCGCGGTGCGCTCTATCTGCGGCTTACGCCTGCGGATCCCATAAAATCCCATACCCTGCCGCTGTCGCTTCTTTACAAAATTCCATACTCTTTTGAAGGATCTTTGTTTCCTGCGCTGCCGTCGGAAGCCCCTGGCAGGCTTCTTTTAATTCCGCTATCGTCTGCGCGTAACTCTCCTTTAATGCGCTGCAAACCTCCATGCTGCGCAGGTCTGCTGCCGGTGCGCTCTGCTGCAGCGCTGCACGGTGCATCGGTCCGGAATATCCTTTCCGAAGCCCTGCATACCGCATCGAACCGTCGTTTTCATACAGTCCGCTCACCAGGAAGCCTTTCGGGTGCCGGATGCCAAAAACATCCCTGCCGCCTGGCAAAGGCTTTGCCCAAATCCCGATTTCCGGGCGCTGGCAAAATACACTGTCTTCATAGTCTTCCCGATAAAAGCCAAGATGTTTCAGCCCGCTCACTGTCGCCTTCCAGCCTTTTCGAAGACAATAATCTTCCAGCGCACGCTGCCCCGCCTCGTAAGCGTAGCGCTTGCTCTGCGGGTTCGACGCCGTAGACGCTTCATGGCAGCGCCAGTGGTACAGCACCTTCGGCACATGCACAAACTGTCCGCCTGCCGCATACGCCCGCAGCACCAGATCATAATCCTGCGCCCCGTCAAATCCGCTGCGCAGCTTTAATTCTTTCAAAAATACCGTTTCGATCACCGTAAAATGACAGATATAATTGTTGGTCAAAAGCAATTCCCCGTCAAAATCCGGCTTGAAATTCGGCTCATAGAAGCGGCTCGCCGCTCCGTCGCATTTATCTTCATCGGAAAACAGCACAAGCTTTTGTTTTCCGCGCTTTTTTTCTTTTTCCAGACAATCCGCCATCTCCCAGAGCGCATTCGCAGTCAGCAGATCGTCGTGATCCAGCAGACCGACCGCGTCTCCCGCCGCAAGTTCAATTCCTGCGTTCGTATTGGCGGAAATTCCTTTGTTTTCGGAAAGGGTGCAGAGCACGATGCTCTGATCCTTCCATTCTGCAAGATTTGATGCATCTGCCGCTTCCCGAAGACAGATTCCGTTCTTTTTTGCCCAGGCCTGTACAGACTCTGCCGTGCCTCCCGCATCCGCTACAATCAGCTCCCAGTGCGGATACGACTGCTTCGATACGCTGTTAAGCATCGCTTCCAGATGCTCTTTTTTCGTCCAGTATGCCGGAACGACGATACTGATGCGCAAGGAAGCAGAATGCTCCCGTTGGAACGAAAGTGTCTTTTCGTCCGGCTCCTGCCAGGTATAGACCTCCTGTTCCTGCCCAATCCGCTCCAACACCGCCCACACGGCATTTCTGATTCCGTTTTTCTGCAGATAATACCAGGTTTTTTTCAGATTGGATAGGGAAAAAACAGACATCCGTCGAACTCCTTTTCCTGCTACAGACGCCTGCGCGTGCCCAAGCGCCGGAAAACTCCGACACCGGGCACGCGCCGTGTCCTTTTGATTCGTGATATAACCCCTGCGCCAGAGCGCATGCTGCATTTTTGCTGCAAAATACGCTGCTGGTGCTCCGGCTTTTTCTTTTACAGAATTGCCTTCAGGTCAGCGGTCAGCTTGTCAACCTTTGCCTGTGCATCTTCCAGGCTGGTTCCCTTTACGCCCATATAGAATTTAATCTTAGGCTCAGTTCCGGAAGGACGTGCACAGCACCAGGAATTGTTGGTCAGTTCAAAGTACAGAACGTTGGACTTGGGAAGTCCGGTCGGACGAACCTCGCCGGTTGCCATATCTTTAACCTGATCCTTATCGTAGTCGCGCATCTCTACAACCTGCAGGTCGCCGAAATTCTTCGGCGGGTTGCTACGAAGCTTTTCCATCATTGCGGAGATCTGGGCTGCGCCGTCGATTCCCTTCAGGGTGATGGCATACTGGGTTTCTTTGTAGTAGCCATATTTCTCATACAGTGCAAGCATCTGATCCCAGCAGGTCATGCCGTGCTTCTTGCACCATGCAGCGGTCTCACACAGACACATTACTGCAACAATCGCATCCTTATCTCTTGCATGGGTGCCTGCCAGACAGCCGTAGGACTCTTCCAGACCGAATACATAGTGGCCTTTCCCAGCCTGCTCCATCCATTTGATCTGCTCGCCGATATACTTAAAGCCGGTCAGGACTTCTCTTAATTCTACGTTATAATCTGCTGCAATTGCTGCTGCCATATTGGTCGTAACGATGGTGGATACCATAACAGGATCAACCGGCATCCGGTTGGTAGCGGTGCGCTCGCGCAGGATGTACTCTGCAATCAGCATGCCGGACATGTTGCCGGTGAAGGGCACGTACTCGCCGGTCTTGGAATCCTTTGCATAAATGCCGAGACGGTCTGCATCCGGGTCAGTAGCCAGAACGATGTCTGCGTCCACCTTCTTTGCAAGCTTTAATGCCAGGGTAAATGCCTTGGGATCTTCAGGGTTCGGGTAATCCAGCGTCGTAAATGCAGGATCGGGACGTTCCTGTTCGGGAACAACATAAACGTGCTTGAAGCCCAGCTCAGCCAGAATTCTTCTGACGGGCTTGTTGCCGGTACCATGGAACGGTGTGTACACGATTTTCAGTTCATCCGCTACTTCTTTGATGATTTCGGGATGAATGATCTGTTTCTTTAACTCTTCCATGTAGGCAACGTCGATTTCTTCGCCGATGTACTGATACAGACCAGCTTCGATGGCATCGTCCTTGGACATGGTTTTTACCGTATGGAAATCGGTTACATGCTCTACCTCGTCGATGATCTCATGATCCTTGGGGGCAGTTACCTGTGCACCGTCCTCCCAGTAAACCTTGTAGCCGTTGTATTCCGGAGGATTGTGGCTCGCCGTTACAACGATACCGGAAATACAGCCTAAGGTACGCAGTGCAAAGGACAGCTCAGGTGTCGGACGGAGTTCATCGAATACATACGCCTTAATGCCGTTTGCAGCCATGCACAGTGCAGCCTCATCTGCAAATTCGGGAGAATAATAACGGCTGTCATATGCAATTGCAACGCCCTTGTCAGCGCCGCCCTGCTTTAAAATGTAGTTTGCCAGACCCTGTGTTGCTTTTCTGACAGTATAAATATTCATCCGGTTGGTTCCGGCTCCGATCACACCGCGCAGACCGCCGGTACCAAACGCCAGATCCTTGTAAAAACGATCTTCAATCTCCGCCTGATTATCTGCAATTTTACGGAGCTCTTCCTTGGTTCCTTCATCAAAGTAGGAATCCTCCAGCCAGAATTTGTACTGATCCATGTAATTCATCGCTTTTGCTACCTCCATCTTTTCTGATGCCTGCCGTCTCTTACGTCCCTGCCTGTCAGTCTTCCCTTGGCTGCAGTGCATCTTCTTTAAGTCAGTATACACTATTTTTTCAGACCCGTAAAGAAAAGTCAGATTTATCTAACGAAAAATTCGGGTTGAAATAAGGATCTCCGGCTTCCAGCTCGGCTTTCCATTTGTTGCGGAAGCGTTCGGACTCTTCGTTATACCGTTTTGCTTTTTCTCCCTGATCGTCTAATCCTCTCGAAATCGATTCGAAGTGATACAGCTCGGCAAAGGGCGTAAAGACGTTCAGATAACCAGCCTTGCGCAGCTTCAAACAGAAGTCCACATCGTTTAATGAAATTTCAAAGCTCTCGTCCAGACCGCCGACCTGCTCATAGAGCGATTTTTTCACCAAAAGACATGCTCCGGTTACTGCCGTCATGTCCTGCGCATAGCACAGACGTCCCATGTATCCTAAATTTTCCCGTTTCTGGCGGTAATGCACATGTCCTGCCGTCCGATGCGCGCCAAGCCCGATCACGACGCCCGCATGCTGGATCGTTTTATCCCCATAGTAAAGCTTTCCGCCGACTGCGCCGACATCCGGGCGCTGCGCATACATCAGAAGCTCTTCCATCCAGTTGATCGTAATTACCTGCGTATCATTGTTTAACAACAGCACATAGTCTCCGGTCGCAAGAGAGACGCCGAAATTGTTGATTTTCGAATAATTAAATTTACCCTCGAAGGTCACCACGCGGATCTGCGGATTATTCTGCAGCTCGTCATAGTAGGAAAAAATCTCCTTCGTCTCGCTGTTGTTCTCCACGACAATGATCTCGTAATTTTCCCAGGTCGATTTTTCCACAATGGAGCTGATACAGCGGCGCAGATCTTCCACATGATCCTTATTCGGAATAATGATAGAAATTTTCGGTTCCCCGATAATTTCATAACTGATTTTAAAAATCGTCTCAAACGCACGAGTGCTCGTAATTGTAAAGTTTTTGAAGCCGTGTCTGCGCAAATGATCCGCAACCGCGCCTCTCGCCGCTTCGACCACGTAAGGCTTTGCCTCGATATTGCCCGCAACACTGCCTGCATGGGAGCGCCAATAATACAGAAGCTTCGGCACATGGACGATATGCTTCGCATTGTCCGTCAGGCGCAGAATCATATCATGATCCTGACTGCCGTCAAATTTTGTCCGAAACAGCTCCGTGCCATCCAACAGCTCTCTGGAAAATACGCTGAAATGACAAATATAGTTGTTCGCGCGCAGGTTGTCGATCGCATAATCCGGCTTGAAGTGCATCGTGATCATCTTGTTGATGTCCGGGCTCTTAAACGTCGCCTCATCACAATAAATAAAGTCCGCATCCTTTTCATTGATCGCCTTTACATACTCGTAAAGTGCGCAGGGATGCAGAATATCATCGTGGTCAAACAGCCCGATAAACTCGCCGGTTGCAAGCTTATAGCATTCGTTCGTGTTGCCCGAAATGCCCTCGTTTTTGGCAAGCTTCTGATAAACGATTCTCGAATCCTGCGCCGCCAGCCTTTTGCAGTATTCGCCGACATAGGCGTGCGCATCGTCCGAACCGTCCGCCAGACACAGTTCCCAGTTTTTGTAGGTCTGCCACTGGACGGAGCCGATCATCTCGGTTAAAAAGCTTTCCGGCGTGTTCCACAACGGAACAAGAATACTGATCTTTGGCATCCGTTCAAAGACAGCCGCCTCCTGCTTCTGTCTTTCCTCTGCGGACGGGAAGCTCTGGGTTCCGTAATGGGTCATCGCCTTCTTTTCCCAGGATTTATAGCGCACCTTTGCAATCACGCCCGACAGGCTGCCGCAATTTTTCAAACGGTCCTTCTGGCGGATCACAAAATGCATGCACTTTCTGGCAGGGCCGGACGCTTTCCAGATCGGATTGTTTTTGATGCGGTTCAATTTGAACTGCAGATCGTCCACCTGATCCTCCAGCTCAGCGACCCGGTTTGCCAGATAAACGGCTTTATAATGTTCTTTCTCGTAAGCGTCCTGATAGTCCTTTTTTTCTTCCATGATTTTATTATTTCCTCACTGTAAGCATTTCCGGACTGAAGCGGTAAAGCTTCTGCCGCGAGCAGGTATCTTCCCACAAAAAGCCGATCAGGTAGTCTCCCTCCGGCAGGCTGTCCCGATCGAAGGTCACGCACACGCCCGGCAGCTCGGTATGGACAATTCCGTGCAGATTTTCGTCGATATCCGGGCGGAACTGCCTCGTACAGGGAATCCTCCAGACCTCGCCCCGATCCTCAGGAATCGCTTCCGTACTGGAGCCGGGCGCAATATAGCCGGTCTCCACCTTCTTTAACAGCAGGGAAAAATCGTACCGGCAGTTGTCAACCTGCAGTGCCCACGTCCAGCCCTGGATCATCCAGTCGCCAGTTCCTGCTCCTGCAGTGCCCCTTTGCCAGCGTCCCATGTCCCCGGCGAACTCCACACCGATGCGCAGCACCTCATTATGCCACTGCGGTTCCAGAACACCCTCGATCTTCTCAGGGGAAACTTTTTCCACTCTTTTGTCAAAATCATAACGGCAGCCCGTATAAAATTCTGCATCCAACACATCCTTTACCAGATATCTGTGATAGAACGGGTCGGTTCCGTATAGGGACGGGTGCAGTTCATAGAGCAAATTCAGTTCCTGATGCAGGCGGCGCAGCTTTTCCGTGCTGTCGTCCGCACCGCGGCTTAAGGATTCATGATGCGTCAGCGTCACATCGTTGCGTACCACGTTGTAATAGCCCATTTCATATACATGATAGCAGAATTCCACGTCGTTGAACGCGACACGCAGGTTCTCAGACAGTCCTTGCGCCTGATCGTAAATGCTTTTTTTCACCAGCAGGCAGGCTCCGGTTACACCCAGGACATCCATCGCCATGCGGTTGCGCCCGAAATAAAATTCCAGCGCATCGGAGCGGAACTGCAGCTTGTGTGCAGGCCCCAGATGAATGTTGGTGATGCCCGCGTGCTGAATGATCTCCGTGCCCGGATAGATCAGCTTTGCGCCCACCGCGCCAACGTGCGGCAGAACCGCCTTTTCCATCAGCTTTTCCAGCCAGTTGTCCTGCGTAATTTCGATATCGTCATTCAATAGCAGGATGTAATCGCCGGTCGCCAGGGACACGCCAAGGTTGCACATTTTGGAAAAATTGAACTCCATCGGTTCATAGTGATAAACGAACCGGAAATCCTCGTTCAACATATCGCGCATCCGTTCAATTCTTGCACGGTTTTGTTCATTGCTTCCGTTATCCACAACGATGATCTCAAAATCCCGGTAGTTTCCACTTTCCAGGACAGAATGAATGCAATTCGATAAAATATGGGGATGATCCTTGGTCGGGATGATGATCGAAACCTTCCCGGAGGGCGTAAGAGGCCAGCCTCTTCTTACATATGCCGCCTTTTTCAGATCATCATACGTCTCTTCCATACCCCAGACTTCGATTTTTTCATGATGAAACAGCACGCTGTCGATATGCGCCGTTCCATTCTCGATTTCCGTCAGGCGCAGCACCAGGTCATAAAGGTTGCGCAGTGGGTTCTCATCTGCCAGCCACGGACAGTTCTCCATCGCCTGTCTGCGCACCGCAAAGAATCCGCCGAAATAAAAGCAGGACATCAACGTATCCGGCGACCAGTCCGGCTTCAGCCAGGGATTTTTGCGCTTACCGGCTTCGTCGATTTCATCCTCGTCCGCGTAGGCGATCACCGTTTCGGGATGGGCTTCAAACCAGCTGAGCACATGTGAAATGCCTCTCGTGTCCGGGCTTGCGTCCGGCGCGTGAAAAATCAGGACGTCCGCCGGCGTCGCGCCGTGGGCATACCGACGCACATCAAAATCCGCACGGCACTCGTCGTAGGAGATCACCTCCGCGTGCTCTACCCTGTGCTCTGCGCGCAGTGTCTCGTCCTCCTGGGCTTCCTTTTCCCGAATCCACTCGTCATAGGTGAGCGTCTGTTTCTGAATCTGCTCCTGATACCATCGGTATCTTCTCTTTACCAGATTATCCTGAATTGTTTCTTTTATCTTTGAAACCAAAAACCTTTCCTCCTTGCCGCTGCCGCCAGGCGCGCCTGAATATCCTGCAGCATTTCCGCCGACAGCCATGCGATCTGTGCCCGGATGATCAGTGCTTCGCCATCCGTCGCCTCGTTGTCCAGACAATCCAGCCGAACGCTGATGTTCGGATCTCCTGTTTCAAACAGTACCGTCGGAACATGGGACGGGGTATCTGCAAGCACCTGTCCGTTCGTCGACAGGCACTGATCCAGCTGTGCCCGCGTCAGCGCTTTTCCGCGCCATTCGATTCCATGAATCTGTACCAGACACGGCAGCTCCGCAGGATCTAAGCGAATCGCTTTTGTACCTGCTTTGCAGATGATCCTGGCGTTGATCAGATCGTCCGCCTCATATGCATCATATTGATAATAAGAATGCTCCGGTGTATATCCTGCGCCGAAGTCTTCAAATACCTGCACCTTTTTGCGGTCCGCCCGGGCAAAAAATTCCTGATACGGCACAGCACGGTTGCCGATCAGATGCCGAAGCTGCCCAAGAGCCGTCCGGCTCCGCCCGTCCTTTTCCCGCAGGACAAAGTGCTGGAACGCCAGCTCTTTTTCCGAAAGCTCCCGCATCTGCTCTTTGCCGATGCCGAGGGCTTCCAGATGCTTTTTCACAATCGGATGCTCCATCCGAACCGGATCCTCCTGACCATAGCAGTTCAATGCCCGGCTGATGATCTGCTGCGGCGTCAGCTTGTCTGTCGTCCACTCGTAATCGATCATCGTCCAGATATCACCCTGTACGCAGATATTCGGGAAGGTCAGGTCATAATCCTGCTTCGTCCCCTCCGCTTTCCACGCTGCGATTTTGCAGTAACGGTCAAACAGCTTATCAAAACTGGCTTCGTCATTGTTCTGTAAGCACTCATCCAGCAGCTCTTCCAATGTCCGGCTATTTTCGAGATATTCGATTTCCGCAAAGGGCAATCCATCCGGATTCCGTTTCAGCTCCAGACGGTTGACTGAGAGGGTGCTGCCTTTAAACCGTTCTGTGAAGACGCATTCATTTTCTGCCAGGGCTTCAATATGTGCCGCAGCAGCTGGGGTTGCCGGATATTTCCGGACAGTGTGTTTTCCGTCCTTTTCCAGAATATCCGTGCGGATGCTCAGATGCTCCGCCCTGTCGTTGGAAAAACGGCTGTATACAATATCCGTCATGGGTCCTGTCATCACGAGGAACGAATTGCTGTACTGTCCAAACAGTCCCTCGCGGATGAGCATATCGAACACCTTTTTTTCATCGAACAGCAGCATCCGGTCGCGATCGAAATTTCGTAGGTTATTAGATAGTTCTCCGACTTTCGGCAGATACCGGTCGGAGTACAGCGTCGTCATAAACTTATAATCCGGATAAGGGTAGTAGAAATGATATTCCGTCTCACCGCATTCTTTCAGGATTTTTTCCAGACCGCTCCGGGAAAAGGTGCGAGCCGCACCGCCCTGGGGGTAATCCTCCAGGCCTGAAAAAAACGTGCCGACGTGGTCTTCCCGGCACCCCGCCCAATATTTTAAACCAAGCTTATTCTCTATCGCAATCACGATATGTCCATCGGCTTTCACATGTTTTTTGATAATCCGGTAGAAATCGTGAAAGGGGGTTTTTCCGCCGATATAGCTCTGCCCGTATTCGAACACGCCGATCAGACAGACAAAATCATAATCCGTCGGCAGATCCGGCTCGATGTCTGAAAAGTTGCCCACATGGATCGTCACGTTGTCACAATCCTGATGGCGGTAAGCGTTGATCAAGCTGCGTTTTTTCGAAAGGTCGACGCAGGTTACGCTGCCTGCCTTCTGTGCGAGGCTTCCCGTAATCGCGCCGCAGCCGGAACCGATTTCCAGCACCTTCATGCTTTTGTCAACAGGCAGCCATCCGACGATATTTTCCCGCAGGTCGGAAAGGTGGTAAAGCACCTCCCAGCTCGCCGCTTTATAGATTTCCTGGGGATATTCCCGGGGCGGGATTGTTTTTACCAGCTCCAAAAGTGCATCCTCCGACGCTCCGTCGCAGTAAAAATCCTGTTCCGGATAATGGGAATAATCCAGCACAACATTCCCGATCTTCTCTGTCCTGCCTGTCTGCATACGTTAAATCTCCTTCACCTCAACCTGAGATTCCATATCAAAATAGCCCACCGTATCCTTGTCGGACACGACCGTAATGTTCAGCACGTCATAAAGACGATGATACACTTTAAACGTATCTTTTTCATACCCTGTCACACCCAGGGATATGAGATAGTCACCGCCCTGCAGGCGCATCTTCTGGCGGAATGTAATTTCCAGCACCTGCCCTACCTTTACGCTCTCCAGAAACGTCTTTTCAAACATCGTGTTCGTTCCCGTGATCTCCACGCCCTTGATGTTTTTGATGGAAAAAGCAAAGATCGGCGCCGGAAGATCCTGACCGATTTTCACCTTCATATGCATCGTGAATTCGTCGCCCTTTAAAATTGCAGTCGTCTGCACGTCGTTTTTGTCCGTAATGTAATACGAAACAATTTCCGCCTGCTTCGTGCCGTATTCCAGTGTCTCCGGGTTGACGCCCATGCGCGCCGCTTCCTGCTTCTTTTTCTGTTTGTCAAGCGCCGCCCGAACATCCCCGTCCGCCGTCAGGTCAGGTACATCCACGCCAGCCTTAGGCGTTTCGTACTGTCCCACCAGCACCTGCTTGTAGGCGTCGATCATGTCTTTGGGCGAACCTTCTCCGAGCTTTACGCCCTGATTTAACAGAATCGCACGGTCGCAGTATTTGCTGATCGCGCTCAGATCATGGCTGACGAACAGGATCGTCTTGCCTTTTTTCTTGAATTCCTCGAATTTTCGATAGCATTTTGCCTGGAAAAATACGTCGCCAACCGAAAGCGCCTCATCGACGATCAGGATTTCCGGGTCAATATTGATGGCAACTGCAAATGCCAGTCGGACAAACATACCGCTGGAATAGGTCTTTACCGGCTGGTACACATAGTCCCCGATATCCGCAAAATCCAGGATATCCTGCAGCTTTTCATCAATTTCTTTTTCAGAAAAACCGATCATCGTTCCATTCAGATAAATATTTTCGATGCCGTTGTATTCCATGTTAAAGCCTGCGCCCAGCTCCAGCAAGGCGGAAATTCTGCCGTTTACCTGCACAGTACCGCTCGTCTCATGTAATACGCCGGTGATAATCTTTAAAATCGTCGATTTGCCGGAGCCGTTCGTGCCAATAATGCCGACAGTCTCTCCTTTATAAATGTCCAGACTGACATCCTTTAATGCGTAATGCGGCGTGGAAAGTTTCTTTTTTGTCAGTCCCAGGGATTCGATCAGACGGTCCCGGTTTCTGCGGTACAGCTTGTATACTTTGCTCACCCTGTCCACATGAATTGCCAGTTCTTTTTGTTCCATAACCAGTTTTCCTTTACATGATATCCGCAAAATGAATCTTGAGTTTCTTGAAAATCAGCGCGCCAATGCCAAACAGCACCACCGTGATAATCCAGAAATAAACCGTGGAGTAAAAATCCTCCCAGAACCACTGTTTTCCGTATACAGCGCTTCTGTAGCCCTCCACAATGTATACAAGCGGATTGATTTTCACGATCATCTGAAGCTTCATCGGAAAATCATTGATATTCCACAGCACCGGAGTTGCCCACATACCGACCTGCAGAAAGATATTGACAATGGACTGCAGATCCCTGAAAAAAATGACAACCGAGCAGGTCGTATAACTGAGTGCCAGTACAAAAACAAACATGCAGAAGCTGTAATAAAATACCTGCAGTGTATACAGGCTCGGATAATAGCCGTTCAATGCTGCCACGATCAGTAAAACCAGCACGAAAAACGCATGAATAAATGTCGCTGCAATAATCTTGATAATCGGCAGGATACTGATTTTGAATACGACTTTTTTTACCAGGTAATTATATTCCAGCAGCGACACCATTGCGCTGGTCAGGGCTTCGGAAAAATAAAACCAGGGCACCAGTCCCGCTGTCAGAAACAGGATATATGGAACACCTTCTACGCCTCCGGAGGCATAACCAGTCCGGTTCGGGAAAATAATCACGAAAACAACCCAGTACATCGCAACTGTGATGACCGGCTGCACCATCGCCCAGAACGCTCCCATATAAGAGCCTGCGTAGCGCTTTTTGAAATCGCTCTTTGCCAGTTTCCAGATCAGCCTGCGGTTCTGGTATAATTCCACCGGCAGTACCGTGATCTTATCGTATAACCGGATAAAGGCAATGACCGCCGCCACGATCAGCACGCAGGCAATCACTTTTTTCAGCAGCTCATCCTGCGGATTGGCAAGGGGATTATGATAAACAAGGATAATAACGGCAAGAATCGCCATCACCGCAGTGAATATGGCGATTCCTGTTTTTTTATTCAGTCTCTTCATTTATTTCTGCTTTCTGTAAATTCGGCAAAAGAGCCCCACTTTTTATCTTTGTCAGACAAGGTCAGTTCCATTCCTTCCGGAATCGGCCATTCTACGCCGATCTGGGGATCGTTCCATGCCAGACCGCCTTCGTCGTTGGGATGATAGAAGTCGGTGCACTTATAGGCAAATTCCGCATAATCCGACAGCACTACAAAGCCGTGTGCGAAATTCTTGGGGATAAAGAACTGCTTTTTGTTCTCTTCGGAAAGCAGCACACCGTACCACTGACCATAGGTTTTGGAGCCGGGACGTAAGTCAACCGCAACGTCAAACACTTCGCCGCGAATCGCTCTCACCAGCTTGTCCTGGGGGTAATTGATCTGGAAATGAAGCCCCCGCAGAACGCCTTTTTTGGATGCGGACTGGTTGTCCTGTACGAAAACCTGATCGATGCCGGCTTCCTTGTAATCGTTGTAGTTATAAGTCTCCATGAAGTAACCGCGGGCGTCGCCGAACACCTGAGGGGTGATCACCTTAAGACCTTCGATATGACATGTTTCTACTGAAATTTTTCCCATTTTTCTATTCTCCTGTTCCGTTTTTAAAGTCCGTTTGCGACCTCTACGAGATATTTTCCATAGTTGGTCTTCATCAGCGGCTCCGCAAGCTTTAAGAGCTGCTGTTTATCGATAAAACCTCTGCGGAACGCGATTTCCTCAATGCAGGAAATGTACATGCCCTGACGCTTCTGTACCGCTGCAACGAAATCTGCCGCATCCAGCAGTGCATCGTGGTTGCCGGTATCGAGCCATGCAAAGCCTCTGCCCAGCGTCTCCACCATCAGCGTCCCTCTGCGCAGATATTCGTTGTTGATCGAAGTGATTTCGATCTCGCCTCTTGCAGACGGCTTTACGTTGCGGGCGATTTCCACAACGTCGTTATCATAAAAATACAGTCCGGGAACTGCGTAGTTGCTCTTGGGATGCTCCGGCTTTTCCTCGATGGAAAGCGCTTTGCCGTTTTCATCGAATTCCACCACGCCGTATTCTCTGGGATCGCGGACAAAATAGCCGAAAATCGTCGCACCCTTTTCCCGCTCCGCTGCCTGACGCAGCACTCTGGAAAAGCTCTGTCCATAGAAAATATTGTCGCCCAGAACGAGGGCAACGCTGTCGTTTCCGATGAAATCCGCGCCGATCAAAAATGCGTCTGCCAGTCCGCGGGGCGTCTCCTGAACCGCATAGGACATCGAAAGTCCCAGCTGCTCGCCTGTACCGAACAGTTCTTTAAAAGCAGGCAGATCCCTGGGCGTGGAAATAATCAGAATCTCCCGGATGCCCGCCAGCATCAGTGTGGAGAGCGGATAATAAATCATCGGTTTGTCGTAAACCGGCATAATCTGTTTGGATACCGCCTTGGTCAGCGGATAAAGGCGGGTTCCGGAGCCGCCTGCAAGAATGATACCTTTCATAGATTCCTCCATTCCTATGCGTTCATTCGCCTGTATGAAAAACATTTTGCTTTACAGGATCGCTCCGGCGGCACTGTTCTACTGCCCGGCAGCACTGTTCTACTGCCCTGCAGCACTGTTCTACTGCCGTGCGCTCCTGCCCAGATGCGCCAAAAGGGGAACGGTGTCGCGCGCCGTCCCCATTCTGGTATACAAAGCCCTGTTTTCTTCGGTCTGTCCGGCATTTTCCTCCCGGCAGTCCGGAAATTTCTCAGGCTTTGTACATTTCGTTATAATATTTCTGGTAGTCGCCGCTGGTTACGCGCTCCATCCAGTCTTCATGCTCGAAGTACCATGCAATGGTCTTTTTGATGCCTTCTTTGAACATCGTCTCCGGATACCAGCCGATCTCTTTCTTAATCTTGTCGGGAGCGATCGCGTATCTTCTGTCGTGTCCCTTACGGTCTGCTACATAGGTAATCAGATCCTTGCTGACAAGCGCCTTGCGCGGGTCGTCGTCTGCAAGCATCTCCTGCAGGGTCTCGATAATGATTTCGATGATCTGAATGTTCTGTTTTTCGTTATGACCGCCTACATTGTAGGTTTCGAACAGTCTGCCCTGCTCCTGCACCATGTCGATGGCCTTTGCGTGGTCTTCGACATACAGCCAGTCGCGGACGTTCTTGCCGTCGCCGTATACCGGAAGCTTCTTGCCGTGCAGCGCATTGTTGATGATCAGCGGAATCAGCTTTTCCGGAAACTGGTAAGGACCGTAGTTATTAGAGCAGTTTGTGATATTTGCAGGGAAATGATAGGTATCCATATACGCTTTTACAAGCATATCAGATCCTGCCTTGCTGGCAGAATACGGGCTGTGGGGTGCATAGGGGGTTGTCTCATAGAAATAGCCGCCGTCTTCGCTCAAAGAGCCGTATACTTCATCCGTCGAAACATGCAGGAATTTCTTGCCCGGCTTAAAGGTGCCGTCCGGAAGCTCCCACGCGTTCTTTGCGCAGTTTAACATCACGGCAGTACCCAGCACGTTGGTCTGTACGAATACCTCGGGATTCCTGATGCTTCTGTCTACATGGCTTTCCGCTGCAAAATGAACTACGCGGTCAATATCGTTTTCTGCAAAGATCTTTGCAATCGCTTCTTTATCGCAGATATTTGCTTTTACAAAGGTATAGTTATCGCGGTTTTCAATGTCCTTTAAGTTCTCGAGATTACCCGCATAGGTCAGCGCATCCACATTGATGATGCGGATTTCGTTGTCATACTTGCGGAACATATAGTGAATGTAATTGGAACCGATAAACCCCGCTCCTCCGGTAACAAGATAGGTTCTCATGCCTCTTCTCCTTTTCGATTCTGCGCAAAAGGACGCAAAATCCCATAATCCTGATTTTTTTCCAGTGTACCATATTTTCCGTGTTTTTCCAACAGGAAAATACGGCATTGCCGCCATTCCCGGCAATGCGCGCTGCAGTTTACGGATATCCTGCAGACTGCAGCGCCCTGTCCGTATCAAATTTTGTCACAATATCAGTAACCCATATAGCTTACGTTTAAGTCAACATTTCCTTTGATTCCTGCAATCGACCCTCTCGACGAATACTGCCACATCTCGTAACGTCCTCCATAGGTCGGTGCAGCAACATACTGCGCCAGCCAGATCTTGCAGCCGCCAAGGGCGCCTGTATTGATCTTTTCCGTCAGCCAGTTTTTGTTCGCATACAGTCCCGGCGTGTAGCCGCTGTTACGGATCGTCTGGCAGAATGCGTTGATGACAGACGTTCGCGCCGCTTTGGAAATTCCGTCTGCGCGCCCATTCGCGCTCTCCACGTCAATATAGACAGGATAAGTGATTCTGTAATTTTTAATCAGGGAAAGCGTCATGGAGGCCTCTTCGACCGCTTCCACTTCATTCACCGCCTGGCTGAAGAAATAAATACCGACCTTCAGACCTGCCGCCGTCGCGCCCTGAATATTTCTCTTAAACTTCTGATCCTCTACCAGCACACCCGAAGCCGAGCCGCGATAGCCGCAGCGCAGGATGACATACTGCACACCGGAGTTTTTGACTGCGTTCCAGTCGATATTGCCGTTGTGTTTGGAAATGTCAATTCCCATCACAGTTCCCGTATTTAAGCTGCCGTCCCCATTGAACGTGTATTTCACGCCCTGGATCACCTGTTCGCCGGTAACAGCAGTTCCGTTTTTGTCATAGAAAAAGCGTTTTCCGTCGATCGTCTGCCATCCGGTATACCGATATTCCACATTCGCTTTTTTGCGGTAAAATTTGTCTTTGGTATAATAATCCGCCGTCGTTGCCTCACGGTAGGTATCCCCGTCCTTGCAGTACAGCTGGTTGCCGTTTTTATCTTTCAATAAGGTCTTTGTATCGCCGCGGTTTGTCTTTTTCTCCGTCACCTTCACGGTGCTGATTCCGCTCTCTACGTTGCTGCCGTCCTGCGCGACCGCTTTGATCTTCGCTTCTCCGGCTTTTACGCCTTTTACCGTTCCCTTATCATCCACCGAGACAAACTCTTTTCCGGAAACGATTTCCCAGCGAACGGACTTGTTCGCTGCATTGTCCGGCGATACCGTTACAGAAAGGGAAACAGTCTGTCCAACCTCAACCGTTGCAGAGCCTGAGATCGTGATCTTCTTGACCTTTACCTCCTCCGGCTTGGTTTCCGGCGTTTTTGTCGGCTCTGTCGCTGCAGTGCTGCTTTCGGTTGCAGATTCGCTTTCCGAAGGCTTTGTACTTTCACTCTCGGACGGCTTCGTGCTCTCGCTTTCCGTCGGCTTGCTGCTTCCGGATTCCGATTCGCTCTCGGTCGGCTTTGTACCTTCACTCTCGGACGGCTTTGTGCTTTCGCTCTCGGAGGAAGATTCACTCTCCGAAGGCGGCGTGTTCTCGCCCTCTGCAGGGGATTCCTCCCTGGGCTGATTGAAAACGGCGATCTGCGTTTCCTTTGCAAAATATGCGTATTTTATCTCCGGCTCCAGAAGTCTTGCCTGAGCAGGCTCCGGGATATCGGACTTGCCGACCTCTTCATATTCCTGTCCGTTTCCTGCCGGTGTTTTGGTGGACTCAACCCATTCCACAGTATCCTGCAGAACCGATTCCACTGCCGGTGCAATCGCGGTATCCTCTTTCGCCACGTTGATCTCCGACTCCTTTTTGATCTCGTCCGTCACGTCGACCTTTTTATACTCAATCTTGTCCTTTACCGTCACTCGCCCGGAAATTCCGGCTGCTTTTCTGCCGCTGATTTCATCCGGTCCGGTCACGGTAACGACGTAATCGCCTGCTTTTAAGTCTTTTAAATAAATTATGCCGTCCTTGTCGTCATCCTTTGCGTTCTGGCTCGACGCGCCCTCCAGCTTTACGGTAAAGGGTTGATTTCCTATCAGCTTACCGGAGTTTTTGTCCGCGAATTTAATTTTCATATCCTTCTGCATCGAAGACAGCTTTAAAATAACGTCGACATTGGCTTCCAGATCCTTTTCCTCATATCCGGTTTCCGTCTCCGTCGTCTCTTCTTCAGAAACCTCCTCCGAGACGTTCTGCGCTGCGACAGCGACCGCCGACAGGACCTCTTCCCCGGACATTCCGATCGCTTCCAGATTTTTCCCGACTGCAGCCACCGCCTCCATCTGCTTATTCTGCTCGTTTCGTCCCAGATACATCGATGTCGTAAACGCTGCCGCCGCCAAAACCAGCACGCCCGTCAGAGCAATCGCGATATCCAGCGCCGCCATCGGCTCTTTTCTGGCAGACCGGTGTTTTCGGTTTCTGCCGGATGCTGCGGTCGATGCGGACGCAGAGCGCTTTACAGTGCGGTTCTGACTGCTTTTTTCATGAAAGGTCTGACTGCTTTTTCCGGCAGGCTTTTTCACGCGGCGCTTATTGCTGTGCGCTGCTGTTTTGCCGGATACCTCGTCCCAGTCGTCGAGAAATTCTCCATCGTCCCAGTTCGACTTTTTCTGCTCGGGAATACGTTCTGCGCGCTGCGCCTTTTTTTTCTGTTCTGATACGCTCTTTCTGTCTTTTATCCCATGGGGAGCCGCTTTTTTGGCACTTCCCGTTTTTTTCTTCTTATGCTGTTCCTCCACTGATTCCCTCCTGCCAGCTTTCCTGTCGAAAAATGTAAACGTTTTTTCGTTGTGTATTTTTTGTCTAAATGGCACAATATGTTTATCCGGACAAAGACTTTTGTCACCCAAAAGAAAGGAGTTACGCTTATGATGTACATCCATTATTGCCGTCACTGTAAACGAATCCACATGCTGAACGGGCACAAAAAATACTGTCCCGCCTGTCGCGGCCATTTAAATGAACTCAAGATTTCCTATCTGAAATATGTCAATCTCGCCCCGGCAGACCGTCGTGCCTTCCGCGACCGTCTGGGTGATCCGGCGGAGCTTGCCGCCTGCACTGCAGATGTGCGCCGCTCCTACGATTATGCGAAATGGCTGCAGCTGACCTCAAAGGTAGAACACAGCCATTCCCAGAACTATGCAGCATATTCCCACTAATTTGCGAGCAGTCAGCTTTTCATGAAAAAACACCGCACCGCAGACCGGAACCAATACATAGCCCAGCGAATCAATGACAGGGGCGTTGAAAAAATCCACGCCCCGAAGTCCCATAATACTAAAAAAAACGGAGCCGAACATCAAAATATAACCCGTGATCACCCACGGATTCAAATATTCCCGAATCCAGCTGTCATAATGATGCAGGGCACCTTTTTTTAATAAAACCTGGGAAACCGCCGCCACAAGCACGGATCCGATCAGAAAGAAGTAATGATAATCAATCATGATTTTCCTGCTCCTTTCCTCCGTTGATAATCAGCGTCCCGGCAAGCACCAGTCCGACGCCGATGAGTTTTTTCACCGTAATCTGCTCCCCGAACAGTAATACCGCCCACAAAAGGGACCACAAAAGCGCCATCGCCCGATTCGCATACGCCACAGACAGTTCCACCCGTTTGATGACCTGCTGCCAGCAAAGCGCATAGATGCCCAGCACTCCGATTTCTGCTCCGTAGAGCAGCAAAAATGTCCATCCTTTTCCGCTCTCCGCGGACTGCGCTGCGATTTTGCTGATGACCGTGGAGCTGGTGTAGATCAGCACGACAAGCTGCAGGATGGCAAAATCCCGTAAATTCAGTTTCTTTTTCATATAAAAATTCCTTTTTGGTCGCCGAAAGTGCACTCACGAACCCGCGCTAACGTGCTTTTTTGCCTGCTTACGCAGGCTGTTCGTTCGTTACCGGCTTTCTCCGCCCATAAACTTCGTTCATGGGCTACTGTCGCCGTTCGTCAATCATGCAAGCATGTTGACTCGCTGTTGCTCCAGTATATCATCTTTCTCACGGATTAGGAAGATTTAAGATTCTTAAATTATTTTGAATCTTTTGACCCCTGTCTGGACAGTTGTGGGGCTGAATGCTAAGATGAATATATCAAAACGACTTTTTACCGGTCAAAATTGACAGTAAACCATAAGGAGTTCAGATTTTTTATGAAAGAAAATAATTCTACCGCAGAAAACAGCAGACCAAATCAGCATTCAAGGCATACCCATTCCCATACAAAAAGCCGTAAAAGGAGGCGTCGTTCTTCCAGCTCCGGGCGTCCGTCCGGACATGTGATTTTCGTCATCGTCTTTTCCATCATCCTCGTTGTAACGATTGTCCGACTGTTTCTCTGGAACCGCGGCCGTCAGTCCGATTATAACCCAAACGAAACGACTACAGAGTTCGATGTTGAGGTTATGGATTATCTCCAGCCTCTCGATCCGGAAATGCTCGAAGGACATGCGGATGATGGGGTAACCACCGTTCTTGCCCTCGGAAACGACCTTCTGTCCGATGATCGCTCCGACACCGGTCTGGCTGCCCTGATGGAAAAATCCGCAAATGCCACCATTTTAAACGCCGCGTTCCCCGGAAGCTCCATTTCCATGAAGCATCAGGAGTTTGACAACAGCTATCCGCTGGATGGCGTCAGCCTTTACTGGGTTGCGGCTGCTCTGCTCAACCAGAATTTCGACCTAATGGACGTCATCGTCCCGCAGATGAATTCCGAAGCTGCCGCGCAGGCGCTCGAAACTTTAAAGAGCGTTGACCTTTCCAAGGTGGACGACCTCGTGATCCTCTATGACCTGCAGGACTACAGAGACGACCGCACGGTTTACGACGAGGCAAACGATAAAAACCTGACAACTGTTTACGGCGCTTTAACCGCAACAATCAAGCTTTTCCAGGAGCAGTGCCCGCATATCCGCATTTACCTGCTCTCCCAGCCCTACGGCACCTTCACGGATGCAAACGGCAAAACCATCGATATCGACCGCGATGATCTCGGCAACGGCACAATGGTCGATTACCTCAACTGGGAAGTCGAAGCCTGCCGCAAAAACGGCGTATCCTTTATCGACAACTACTACGGCGCGATCACAATGGAGGATACCGACTGCCTGACGGACGGATATCATCTGAACCAAAAGGGTCGTGAAAAAATCGCAGAGCGATTTGGAAAAGTATTTAAACAGTAAATGGATCTTGCAAAAAAACCGGGAGCCTGTGCACACTGCGCAAGCTCCCGGTTTGTTATTCTTTTCCTATTCTTTCCTCTTCGCAATCTCCACTGCTTCATTCCGGTACAGCTCATATGCTTCAATATCCGCGATTTTCGTCAGTCCGTTTTTTTGCGGATCGCCGGTATACGGAACACTCTTGTTCAAAATCAGATACTGGCAGTTGTACTCCGTCAAAAGCGGCGAAAGCGCATCCAGATCAATCGTATCCTCCCGCATAATCTTATAAATCGGGTGCGTGTCCCAGTTCCACTCCCAGGACGCCTCCAGCATTTCCCGCCCGTACGGCATCTGCACCTCCGAGGTATACTGCCGTACATAGTAGATCAGCTCTTGCGGAAATACCGCCCAGACGCGCTCTTCCTCCTCCGCCGGCATGATCTCGTTGCAGATCGCGATCACGGAATTTGGAATATGATACCGGTTCTGCGCCTTTGACAGATACGGGCTGTTGTACACCGATTTTCCGGTCAGCACCAGCACCAGCGCCAAAACAACAAAGCCGATCCGGTAATGCTTTCCAAACAACCGGATCCCCGCATAAGCGATCACGACCGCCATGGGAAGCAGCCACAAAATCCGGTAATAGGTTTCTCCTTCGCCCAGCAGATTCATTACCGTCTTTGTAAACGGCAGAAAGAATAAAACCGTGATCACCAAAGAGCTTTCCACCAGCACCACACGGATCTGTTTTTTCTTTTCTGTCACCAGCAAATACAAAAGCGCAGCCAGAAAAAGTACCGGATACCAGCCGCTGCCGCAGTAATTCTGAAAAATTGTCACAATCTCTTTCAACGCAATCTCTCCTATCGATGCAGTTCACAGGTGTTTTGCAAACTGCCGTCTTTCACTTACAAAACCAGCAGCAACATCAGATAAACCACATTCGGAATGCAGCACAACGCCGTTTTCCACAAAATCGACCAGCTCCGATATCGGATCGCCGCCACAAGCGCCGTAATGCCGAACAGCATCGCCGTCAGAAACGCACCCATACTCGTCATCATCGCCGCTGCGATATGATTGACTGCAAGCAGCAGCCAGTAGGGCAGCTGCGATCCCGTTTCTTCCTGCCTCTCCCTATTTTTTTCCCGCGCACAAAGCTCCAACATCAGCCACAGCTCCACCAGCAAGATCAGATTTGCCAGCACCGATTTTCCCTGCCAGGTCCGCGTCAGGAAAAAGGTTTCATTCGTATAAATCGAAATATTCCCCCAGATCTGCATAATGGAAACCAGCGTCAGAAAAATCGGAAGCTTGACAGAGCCGTCGGAAAACAGCTTTCTGCCGATCTGAACAAACACATAATAGGTCAGCGGAATAAAAATCAGCGGCAGCAGCGTATGCGCCACAATCGTCGCATGAATGCCTGTCATCCGCGCCACATAGGCAATCCACAGCGGCAGCGTCGCCAGGGCATGACGGATATCTAAGTCCGTAGAAAGTCCAGTGTAGGGACGAATCCGGTTCAACACTCCGGTCTGATCCGCCAATACAGATTGAACTACATAATACGCATCATCCCCATCAAATGAAGCATAGGCAAAGGCCATGTACATCTGATATCCCACTGATGCCAAAAACAGCAGCCAGAAAAGCAGACGCTCCGGATTTTGAACTGCCGTTCGCCGTATGCGGTTCCGTGCTCCGTTGCCAGTGCCCGAAATCGTCGATTTTCGCAGACTGCACGCTTGCGCCTGCCCCGCCTGCTGCTGATTCACGTCCTCATTCCGCCCAGTCTGCTTCCGCAAGTATCGTTCCCGCAGAAGCGTCCAGATAAATCCCGCCGCAGCCAGCACTGTAAAAACTGCAGTCGTCAAATACACCAGCAGGTTCATCCCATAAACTTCTTTTACCATCACCGGCACTGCGATTAACTGAAATACCGCCAGCTCACTCAAAAAACCTGCCAGATACAGGTTCAAAATCTTTTCTCTTTTCTGCCCCATTCCTTTTGTCCAAAGTCCGCCGATCCCGACCGGGGCAATTCCAAACACAAACAGACATCCCAATGCTTTCTGCAGCATATTTTCCTCTCATTTCTGCGCACGTTTTTTTGCGCATGCCGAGTTTGTGTCAAGCGCGCGCAGACACAAATCTCGCGATTGAAAAATTTTATTTTTCAATCTTTATTCCTCCTACAGTCCCAGATATTTCTTAAATTCCGGCAGATATTTTCTGGATACATAATCCTTACAGCCGTTTTTCAGCTTCAGAAGAAGCGTTCCATTAAATCCCGCTTCAATGCTTTCCAGATAGGAAAGATTGACCAGCGTGGATTTCGAAATCTGCATAAACTGCTTTCCAAGCTGCTTTTCTAATTCGTAAAGTCTCTTTCTGGAACGATATTTTGAACACTTTCCAAAAAGAATCGTATCCCCGGCCTCCACACGCACCATATAGATTTCCTCCGGCTGCAGAACAACGAGATTATCCTCATTCTGCAGCGCCGTGATCGGCGTTTCCTGCCGGCTGATGCTTTCCATGATCTTCTGAATTTTGTCCGTTATTTTATCCGCATAAATGACTGCATACGGAATTCGGTATTCCGGTGAAAGTTCAATGCTCACTTTCATGCCCAGACCTCCTTTCCTTTCGTTGACAAAAGCATACACGAAAACATGCGGTTTGTCTCAGGATCGGAGGTAAGTTGACAAAAAGCACCCTCAAATGCACCTATGGCTTTGCTGCACAAATTTTCGTTTTTTGAAAAAAGGGGCTTGACAGTTTTATTATTTGTGAGTATGATACGTCACATAAAGCAAAGGCGCTTTGGAGAATCTTCTCCGAAGTGCCTTTTTTCGTTCTAAAGAATACCTTCTGCAGGACGAAACGTTTCGTCAGACAAAACACCGAAATGTACAATGCTTACCCTACAGTTGAAAGGAGATTTGATCTATGTCAAAAAGTATTCCTGAAATTTACGGCAGCCTGGTCTTTAACGACAAAGTAATGCGCGAAAAGCTCCCCAAGGATATTTACAAAGCGCTGCGTAAAACAATCGAAAATAACACTCATCTGGAACTGGATGTTGCCAATTCCGTTGCGGTTGCCATGAAGGAATGGGCCGTTGAGCACGGCGCTACCCATTATACGCACTGGTTCCAGCCCATGACCGGTTTCACTGCTGAAAAGCATGACAGCTTCATCAGTCCGGTCGGAGATGGTCAGATCATCATGGATTTCTCCGGAAAAGAGCTGGTAAAGGGTGAGCCGGATGCGTCCAGCTTCCCGTCCGGCGGTCTGCGCGCTACTTTTGAAGCAAGAGGTTATACGGCATGGGATCCTACTTCTCCCGCTTTTATTAAAGATGGAACCCTTTACATTCCTACCGCTTTCTGTTCTTACAGCGGCGAAGCACTGGATAAAAAGACTCCTCTGCTGCGTTCCATGGAAACTCTGAACACAGAGGCAGTCAAGATTCTGCAGCTGCTCGGAAACAAGGATGTTACAAGTGTTTCCACCACCATCGGTCCTGAGCAGGAGTATTTCCTGGTTGACAAAGCTCTGTATGAGCAGAGAAAAGATCTGATCTTTACCGGCAGAACTCTGTTCGGCGCAATGTCTCCCAAAGGTCAGGAAATGGAAGATCATTATTTCGGCGCATTAAAGCCCCGCGTATCCGCATACATGCATGATCTGGATGAAGAGCTCTGGAAGCTTGGCATCCCTGCAAAGACAAAACATAACGAAGTTGCTCCTGCCCAGCATGAGTTAGCTCCGATTTTCGACACGGCAAACGTTGCCGTCGATCACAATCAGCTGACGATGGAAGTCATGAAAAAAGTTGCTGACAAACACGGTCTGGTATGCCTGCTCCATGAAAAACCCTTCGACGGTATCAATGGTTCCGGTAAACACAACAACTGGTCCATGATTACAAATACTGGTGTAAACCTGCTGGAGCCCGGACGTACTCCTGCTGAAAACGCACAGTTCCTGATTTTCCTGATGGCTGTCATCAAAGCGGTTGACGATTATGCAGATCTGCTGCGTATCTCCGTTGCCAGCGCAGGAAACGATCATCGTCTCGGTGCAAATGAGGCGCCTCCGGCTATTATCTCCATCTTCCTTGGAGATGAGCTGACTGCTGTTCTGGATTCCATTGAAAATGATACTTTCTTTGGCAAGCATCCTCTTGTTCAGATGGATACCGGCGCAACTGTACTGCCTCATTTCTTTAAGGATAATACCGACAGAAACAGAACCTCACCCTTTGCATTTACCGGCAATAAATTTGAATTCAGAAGCCTTGGCTCTTCCAGCTCTGTGGCAGGTCCAAACATCATTTTAAATACAGCTGTTGCAGAAGCACTGCGTCAGTTCTACGGAGAATTAAAGGCCTTCCCCGAAGATCAGATGGATGAAGCAGTTCGCGCTCTGGTAAAGAGAGCGATCCTGAAGCACAAAAAGGTTATCTTTAACGGCAACGGCTATTCTGACGAATGGGTTCAGGAAGCTGAAAAGCGCGGTCTGTACAACTTAAAGTCCACTCCTGATGCGCTTCCTTATTTCATTCACGAGAAGAATATCGACCTGTTTACCAGCCATCACATCTTCTCCAAAGAAGAGATCTTCTCCAGATATGAAATTTTGCTGGAGACCTACAGCAAAACCATCCATATCGAAGCAAAGACCATGGAGGATATGGTTCGCCGCGATTTCCTGCCTGCCCTGATGACCTATACAGACGAGGTTGCAGCATCGATCTCCGCGAAAAAAGCAGTTCTTGCAACACTGCCCTGCACCGCACAGGAGAAACTGCTGACCACACTTTCCGGCTATTACGAAGCAATTTATACCGCGGAAGAAAAGCTGGAAGCAGATCTTGCAACAGCAGAAGGCATGAGCGATCAGCCTGCCCTGTCCCTGTTCTATCACGAGACCATCCTGTCTGATATGGATGCAGTCCGCAGCGCTGTAGATGCTGCAGAAACCTATATTCCTGACAGCATCCTGCCTTACCCGAACTACGAGAAGCTGCTGTTTTCCGTTTAAAACAGCCGGAAGGGACACTTTAAAATGAGTTTTTTTGATCCGGAACAAGAGGATAAACTGAAAGAGGAATGCGGCGTCTTCGGGATTTATAATCCCGATGGCAGCGCCGCTGCCCCTTCTATCTACTACGGGCTTTCTGCTCTGCAGCACCGCGGACAGGAAGCCTGCGGTATTGCCGTCTGTAACACAAATGGCCCGAAAGGAAATATCACCTGGCACAAAGACATGGGGCTTGTCAGCGAGGTGTTTCATGAAAAATCCCTGGATTCCCTGAAGGGAAATATCGGCATCGGGCACGTCCGCTACTCCACGACCGGCGCAAGCATCGTGGAAAATGCGCAGCCCCTCGTCTTGAACTATTTAAAAGGCACGCTTGCGCTTGCTCATAACGGCAACATCACAAATGCATCCGAGCTTCGTCAGTCTCTTCAGGAGGGCGGCGCTATTTTCCGCTCTACGACAGACTCCGAGGTCATCGCCTGCGATATCGCACGGGAAAGAACTCGCACCTCCTGTGTGGAAGATGCAATTTTACAGACTGCACGCAAATTAAAGGGCGGTTACGCTCTTGTCATCATCAGCCCCAGAAAACTGATCGGCGTCCGAGATCCGCTCGGTTTAAAACCATTATGTCTGGGCAAACGTGGTGACAGCTACATCCTTGCATCGGAAAGCTGCGCCCTGACAGCTGTAGACGCAGAATTTGTACGTGATATTCTTCCCGGCGAGATCGTTACCATTACCGAAAATGGGATCAAATCCGATTCCCGTCTCATCGAGGAAAGTAAAGCTGCACAGATTCCTCATGCACATTGTATTTTCGAATACATCTATTTTGCCCGTCTGGATTCCACGATGGACAATGTAAACATATATGATGCCAGAATCCGCGCCGGAAAAGCGCTTGCTGCTTCCTACCCGGTTGAGGCGGATCTTGTTACCGGAGTCCCGGATTCCGGTCTGGCTGCAGCAATGGGCTATGCGCAGGCCTGCGGTCTGCCCTTCGCCCTTGCGTTTCACAAAAACAGCTATGTGGGAAGAACTTTCATCAAACCCACCCAAAAGGAGCGGGAGTCCGCTGTTCACCTGAAACTGAGCGTACTCTCCAGCGTCGTCAAAGGCAAACGTCTTGTCCTGATTGACGATTCTATCGTCCGCGGCACGACAATGGCCAGCCTGATCCGTATGTTAAAGGATGCCGGCGCAACGGAGGTGCATGTACGTATCAGCTCCCCTCCTTTTCTTTTCCCCTGTTACTACGGAACCGACGTTCCCAGCAACGATCAATTGATCGCGTCCTCCCACACTGCTGCCGAAATCTGCGCCTCTATCGGCGCAGACTCCCTCGGTTACATGAAGCTGGAGGACTTGAAGCAGATGACCGGGGATCTTCCACTTTGCAAAGCATGCTTTGACAGTCACTACCCTGTATAACTCTCCCCCTGACTGTCAGATGCATACTTTATATATCTATACCGGAACTGCACCGGTATGGAAAATGCCAGCCCGCAGAGTTTCTGCGGGCTGATGTTGTACGCCGTCAACAGCAAATTGACATTCTTTGCCTGATCTAGAAATAAATCTTTTACCAATGCAGTAAAGCGTTTTTTATCCTTCAAAGATGCCTGGTGCTGCCGCAGCATCTCTTCAAAATCCTGTTCAAAAATGATGAATCACCTTCTTTACTTATGTATAGTGTATGGATTTTATTTCCACTTCTTCATATTTTTCAATATGATATTTTTCTATAAATTCACGATCTTTTTTCCACTTTGAAATTGCCTGCCCCATATTACTAATACCTTGCTTTTGACTAATAAAAAAATTAAGATAACTTATTACTTCATTTTTAGAAAGAATTTTATTATCAATTATAAATTTAAGAATATCTTGCCTTTTCTTATCTGATATATCACAAACCTGAGAAACATTATATCCATATTGCATTAAAAGAGATTTTTGTGCCAACTTAGTTCCATTCAAATAATCATTTTTCAAATATTCCTTTTCGTCTAACACTTTACACAACACAATTCCCATCTTAGTCAATTGTTGATATGTTGTATTTAATATAAAAAAAATTTTACATTCTTGACAATATCCAGCCGAAATTTTAATTGATTCAATTTGCTCATTTTCTTTTTTTATCTTCACAATAGCCGTAATATCTAAAATATCATGAGAGTTATGCATACATCGAAATATATTACATTTAATTACAAAATCTTCCATTCCTATTTCTAATAAATGATCATTGGTTAAATTTCTAACAATTTCATATGGGCTTTCTTTATTATATAAAATATGGGCACTAAATTCTGTAAATATTTTACATTGCTTAATTCTATTTTTCTCCTTCAATATAGAAATCACAAACTCCATGATATCCATATCATGTAAATTACTTCTTCTTATCTTTATGCCATAAAATAATTTTCCCTCTTGTCCTGCCAATTTGAAAAATATACTTCTTAAACAATCCTTAAAATAACTCATCCCCTTCGAATTAAAAGAAAACCTCCTACTCCATTTATCAAACGCCATTACTACATCAGCATACTCAAAAAATGATACTGCAAAATTAATAGAAGGGCATAATTCATGTGCTATTAAAATTAAGTGCATTTTATCCGTTACGCACAATTCATTTATTTCCTTTAACGCTGGTAACTCTCTGCATATTTTTTTTAACAAAACAACATTTTTTCTATCTTCAATATACTGAGATGCTTTTGCCTTTAATACCTGATAGACGACATCTTCATCACAAGTCATAGCATCTATATCCGCATGTGAATTCCAAAGTTCATTTTGTCCATCCCTAAAACTTCTCTTTTTTAAAATCTTATCCAACTCATCATTTCGTATAATTGCACGAACATATTGCATTACTTCTACATTTTTTTCTCGCTTTAATGCTCTATCCTGTATTTTTATTTCATCCAAATTTTTCATTAATAGTTCCTCTGAATTTATTCCACTCCCAGCGCTTTATATACTGCTTCTTCTGCAGAAGAATAGAAAATCAGGCTGAATGCCCCCACCAGATCGGACGGCACGCTTCCAAGATCTCCCGCGGAAGTAATCGGGAGCAATACTTTTTTCGCTCCACTGTCCAAACATACCTGCATCGTACTTGCCAGCTCATCTACTTTTATCAGAGTTCCGCCGATACTGATTTCACCGAGGATTGCAAGACTGTTTAACGGCGTCTTTCCAAGCGCAGCAGAACAGATCGCAATCAATGTCGGCAATGCCAGATTTCCTGTCATTCCAATTCCCTGCATATCCTGATAATTGATGATATAGTCTTTTGTCGTCGTACTGATCAGGCCGGAAATCCGGTTTCCATTCGCTTTCAGATAATTAAATGCGGTATTCGTTGCTTCCTTCGGCTCTTTTCCGGATCCAATTCCTGTGCATAACAATTTTCCATTTCCAGGCATCATCTGTGTTTCCAGCATATAACAACCGATCATGCCGGACTTTGATTTCGAAACGGTATAAACAGATCCGGGTTTTCCCATGCCTTCCGGAATCAGTTTTCCACCGCCCTGCTCCGGAACAGAAACGAAATGCTCTTCAAAACTGTCATTATCCGTATAAGAGAAATTCACATCATAAAACTCCATGCCGCCGATTTTTTTCAGCTGCTCTTTTACTCTGCGTCGAAGCTCCATGGAAATATCCATAATTTCCTGCACTTCTTCTTTGGTTACTTCCCCATCCGGATACAACAATTTAATGAAGCCGGAGATCAGTTTCCGGACTGCAATCGCATCACGCTGTTTCAAATGATTTCCAAATCGGAAATACTTTTCTGCTATGTCACTGTAGTTTTCTTTTCTCAATTCCCGCATAAATTCGGATAAATAATCTGTAATAAATCCATAATCATTCGTGAAGGACGCAGGCTGATAGGGCGGAATCTCCCATCCCGGAATATAGCAGTGCATACGATCCAAAAAAGCGGTATCGGTTCCCATTTCCGGCGGGAACGGATCAAATAAGCTGGACGTCTTTAAAAGCGTGTCCACACTCTGGTTGATATTCCCTACAAATACCATCGAAGCTTTTGCCTGAATCTCTGCTTTTCCGCGTGAAAAGGCTCCGGATGCCATATATCCTTTCATGATCTGGATGCCATCTTTATCCTTGAATTTGATACCGGCAACCTCATCAAACGCTACGCAGTCCCACATACCGACAAGACCTACCGTATGGTTGGACATGTTATAGAAAAGATTTGCAACTGTTGTCTGACCACCGGCCACCAGAATACTATTCGGAGAAATCTGTTCATATATGTAAGATTTACCAGTAGAACGAGGGCCCAACTCACAAAGGTTAAAGTTATTCTCCACTAACGGAATCATACGGGCAATCAACAGCCATTTCACTCTCTCACTGAAACGATCCGGCTCCAGGCCTGTGGAACGAAGCAGAACATCCATCCATTCTTCCTTCGAAAAGGCCTTCCTGCCGTTTTTTACCTCATTCATATCCACGTGCGGCATCTGGATCGGTGTCAGTTTCCGAATACGAATGGGCTGCATATTCTTCTTATCTTCCTCAATAAATTCATACTCCATCTGCAGGATACACCAGATACCGCCACAGAGCAGTCTGTCATAATCCTTCACATAATCCGGATGAATCGGAATCCCCTTTACGCCAAGATTAGAAAAAGTCGCCTCATAACGGTCTTCTTTGGTATTCAATATTACTGTAATACGGTCAATGACTGTGTAGCTGCCGCGTTCCCGCAAAAGAGAAAGAATTTTCTGTGCCTCATCCGGACGCACATAGTTATCTCTCAGGATACGCTTTACATTCTCCACCCCTTCTTCAATAATCTCTTCATCATCGGAATTACAGTACTGTCCGAGGAGATATTCCAGAACATAAACCGGAACGTTGGCTCCTTCCCGGATCGATTTTGTCAAATCCTTCCGGACGATACGACCGTCATAATACTGACGGAGCTTTCGCTTGATTTCTTCGTGTTTGTCGTTGGTTGTATTTTCCGGTGCGTTATTAAATTCATCCATAGCCTTATCCCTCTTTGTTCTTCTTTCTTAATTTTTTATAATCCATTTACCAAAACGTTTGCCGCCTTCTCTGACAAGGATTCCGTTTTCCTGCAACCTCGGTAAGATTCTTTTTACTGTCCCCAGGGAAATACCTGTTTTTGCTGCAGCTCTTTCTGCGTAATAAACGGATTTTCTTTTATCAGTCGAACAATTTCACGTTCTTCTTTTGTTCCAAAGTCGCAGCCTAAAGTCGCATATTTATCTTTTTCCCTTTCAAAGTCGCAATTTAAAGTCTCAGTTTTTTTCTCTAAAGTCGCATTTCCTGATCTATTGTCTGCGCTAAAATCATAGGAATATTCCTCATCTAACGGAACAATAATCCGGAACACATCACCTTCTATTGCCGTGTAACTGCTGGTAAACTCCAGATGCATCAACGTATTGCTGACCATTTCCCTCACAATCGTATTTCTGAGACTTTTGTTTACTTTGTCTTCCAAAAAAACTTGTCCGGCAAATTTTTCCTTCCAAAATCAAGAAGCTGACTGTAACTCTCAATCAGGTTTGTTTTGACAATTTCCCGATCATCATAACGGTCTACGTTTACCTTTCGGACAAGCGCATCCGTTACATATGCGGGCGCAACATTTAAAATCACATCGTCTTTTCCCAGAAGCATAATAGCTGCAAGATTATATCCTTCCTCGCCTGTAACGATATCCCGCCCATATAAACCTGCACTTTTTAATAATTCCTGATCATTCATCGAAGTCCAGGGATGCTGACCGCCTGCATGATTCTGCGCCATAATTCGAATCTTGGGTAATAAATCTAATCTCAGATCTTCCAGTCTGGCATACGGATATATCTTCTTTTCTGTAAAAATGTTCTGCTTTCGAATGTACATCTGAGCAATCGCACCGGTAGCTGTCACCTTTACATCCGCATCATCCACCCGATCATAGATCACTTTTTTATAACTGTGGACTTCCGCACTTGGTGGAACGTGAACATGGATAATCGTTCGCTTTTCATCATATGGAAGGATCTCCGGCACCAGATATATCGTTGGCGAAAATAATGTCGGATTACTGATCACCTTTATAAAGTTTTTTACCATGTCCGGAGCTGCTTTTTCCGGCACTCCCACAACAGTTCCGTCGTCCAACACTCCCAGAAAAAGATCCCCGCCGAATCTGTTCAGAAAAGAACAAACCGTCTCATAGGTGTCATTTTCAATTCCGTTACCGCAACGTTTGAATTCAACCGCTACGGTTTCACCGATTGTAAGAATGGAATGCAATTCCTCTATGTTCATCCCCAATACCTCCACGCTTCCTCACAGACACCTAAAATCCAAAATCATCGGCAAATGCAATATCCATAATAATCTCGTGACGAAGAACTTCTATATCATTCTTATCGTCATAAGCAACCAAGTAGTATTTCTGTGATTTATCGTATTTCTTGTTCTTAAAGTTAAAGCGGAGTCTGAACATACGCTTCGTCGTATCTTTATCTTTCTTATCTGCAATAACAATATTCTCATTAGAAATCTTCTCGTTACTATCGGAAATGAAATATACTCGGTAACTTGTTTCTTTCACAACATCACTTACCGGCTCTGTCTGAACAAAATCCAGTGTCGTAATAAGGTTTGTAATCTTTGAAGTCAGACTTACAAGAGCAATCTCTGCAAGACTTGTTTCCTTTTTGCCCTTATCTACTTTCACATCAATCATCGGTACAAGCATTTCCTGCGGAGAGCAGCCACCGTGAACAAAGTTCTGTCCTGCTCCTGCCACCTTGAAAATATCTGAAGCAAGCGGGAATGATACAATACGCTCATCGTCATTGCCAAGTACCTTACCAACCGTTGTATGGCAAACACCGTCTGCCTTGATTTCTTCGGAAGATATGGAATAACGCTGTCCAACACTGTTTGATTTTGAAGCAGCTCCGGCAATCTTATCTGTTGCCTGAATTTTATCTCTCTTATAAATAAATCCGTGGTCTGCCGTCACAATAAAATGATAGGTATTTGCCTGCGATGCAACTCTCTTTATCAAAGTATAAATTTCTTCGATTGCTTCTTCGCAAGCGGTAAACACTTCATTCTCAGAAGCCGCTTTATCTCCACGGGCATCTATCTGATTATGATAAATATACACAACGTCCTGTCCGGTAAAGATAGAACGAAGGTCTGCCTGCTTCATGGTTTTCATTGAATCGAACTGAACACATTTACTGTTTACTTTATACTCTTTCAAAATAGATTCCCTTTGCTCCGTGGAACTGCACGCTTTTCCGTCTACCAGTACATCATAAGACGAGCTGTACTCAATCGTCCTATGCGGAAGTAATGAAGCCATACCTAACGGTGTATAAGATGGAAGAACGCCTTGCATTGCTCCGATAGAAGCATTGCACTTCTCATCTGCCTGCATTTTTTCAAACAACGTATGTGCAACCTCATAGCGGAGTGCATCAGATATAATAACTACCACTCTATCCTTTGAGTAATTGATGTGCCTTGCAAAGAAATCCCTCTGCAACGTAAGTCCTGTTTCTCCATCTGCGTCTGCAAGCTCATTGTTCCAGTTCACTGTAATCCGATTCAGATACTCATTCGTATAGATATTCTCAACCAGTTCCCTGATTTTTTCAAACTGTGTGGTATCTTCCAATTTATCAAAGTAAAAATAAAAGTATCTATAATAACGGTCAATCTTATAAGTTGACTCCGTATATTCCTTAACCAAGTTTTTGATACCGCTGACTGGCTGATACTTACCTTCAGCAATCATATCAAAGGCATTTTGAAGAATGAAATACTCACTGCGGAAGTTCTTTCCAAAATGTTGCTTCCTGCGTTCTACGCAAAGTTCCGGGATCGTCTTCCCATTCAGCTTTGCTCCTATATCCTCATTCTCAAGTCTGCCGATAATCCAACTAATCAGAAGCTCATCAACACCTGCAAAGATATTGCAATCTACAAGTGTTTCCACTTCCATCTTCTCAAGATAATTTTTACCGTTGATTGCATTATAGATAATTTCTGAAATCTCATCAAAACGTGTACCATACAGATAGCTGTTCATCAGGTTATCCATAAATGCAATGATATTACCGAATTTATAAGAAATAAATGGTTTCCAAGCCTGCGGCATATCCGTATGAATACTCTTAGCCGCATAAGTAACAAACATCGTGATAACGAGTTTTTCAAGTGTTGGCTTCGGGTCATTATATCCAAATGCCACATCTGCCTGTTGCCAGAATGCAGAAAGCAAATCATACTTTTCAAACTCAGCCAGATATTTGTTATCCTGCAATCCATCATCTGTCAAAATTGAACGCAACACTTCTTCAAAAGAAGCGGTCTTATCCTTGCAAAGCACGCTCATCAAGGCAACTTCTATCGTACTTCTGTTGAAATTTTCTATTTCCAAATCATAAAATTTCTGCGTTCTGTCTTTATTCGCAAAGAATTTAATATAATGCTGAATAACAGGCTTGTACCGTTCATCAATACCCAAGTCAAGCGTGAGCAGGGAAGCACGGTCAGCAAAAAATTCTTTGGAATATCGGATTGTATCTGCAAGATGATTATCCCTTATGCTCGGTTTCGCAAAAGGAGCATACACAAGGTAATTGGTTGTCGTATCCTCTCGTTCCAAGAAGTATTTAATATAGAACTGGTTGTCCGGCTCAAGATGTAGAACCTTTGCATTTTCCAATTCTATGCTGTCAATATCCTCCTGAAACTCTGCATTGGCATCATACCAAAACACAAGTTTACGGACATCACTTGCAAACTCACTATTTAATTTGTCTGTAATTTGTTTTAAGTTTAGTTCTGCCATAACCTACTACTCCTTAGTATTGTTTGTAAGCAAATTTAATATTTCATCTTTTTTAGAAGCAGTCAGTTTTGCAAATTCTTCAAATATTTCTAACACATCTTTGACCTTCGTATATTGCCCAACTCCAACTGACATTACCGTTGCATGCTTTACCGTCTTGTAGACTACCTTTCCAGTCTTTATAGATTCTTCACTGTCAATTATCTTTGCTTCAGCATCTTTCTTATATGTATTTTGATTGGATATTTCACTCGGTGCTATTCCATGAACAAATTGTGTTCTATACTCATTGGCTGTTGTGTATATCGAATTATCTTTTAGTCCATCAAACACGCTAAAAATATCATTTTTATTTTTCTTTAACCACTTTAAAACTTCACTTCTTTGTCTTAAATCTGGTTTTGCGTTTATATCATAAAAAATATTTAGCATTTCAATAATACTATCCCAAACTCCAAACGCCGTCACATATAAATTTGCAGCAAAATGATTAAACCAAAATAATCTCATATGATGCTCCGGCTTAAAATTCGGCATATATTGTACAGATTTTTTTCCATCTAATGATGGGGAAACATACCACGGCTCGTCTGGTATTCCCAAGTCATAGTAATGTCTACACATGACATATGTGATACATAACGAACCTATTTTATTATTAAATCCGAAAATACATTCCTGAAGTCTTGGATACAGCAAAATGTTATCTTTATATTTTTGAAATATATCATCATAAATTCTTATATTATTTATAAACTCATTACCAAGGTACTCCCAATCCTTATCTGTTGGAAGTTCAAATGATTTCTCAACACTAATGGTTTCTGCCATAATTCTACCTCAACTCTCTATAAATCCAGACTAGCTATACTTTCGTTATATTACCCTTAAATGCTATAGAAATAAATTTATTTTCGGCAATGTATTATAAGTACTACCACTTTTATCTCTATTTGCATTCTTTAATGCGAAGCCCAGACACATTTCCATTCTTTTGCCATCAGATCCATTTAAATTCGCATAATATGTGTATGCACCTTGAATATCTTCCGTCCAAGACTTCCATAAATCAGGACTTAACACCATATTTTCCGAAAACAATGGTAACATCATATTCAGATAAAATTTCAATTTCTGTACCGTTGCTTCCTGCATTTGTTTAAAGAATTTCTCGTAAATCTTTTTTTCGCCTTCCAGACAACTCATCAAAAGCCACGATTTCCCTTGCTCTGGAAAAATAGTAAGTGCAATTCGATGCATTACTCCCTTTTTTGTATGTCTTATTCGATTCCCATTCATATCATATGAGAGTGCAATAAATGCATAATCAGCAAATTTAATCTGTTCAGCTATCTTCACAACACAAGTAAAAATACCATTATGTGCGCCTGCAAGAATTTCCGAATCAAAATGTTTTTTTATTGGCTCAAACTCTTTTTCTTTTAATTGTAACATTCTATATATTGCAACACTTTCTTTTGATTGAAATGCTTTTGGATTTGTTTTGAAGCATTGACGAAATATTTTCATACTCATTGTTTGCTTATAATATTCAAAAATGAATGCTTTGTAAGCATATACGAATTTCATTTCTTCACTGTCGTCAAAATCAGGTGCACCTTTTTCAATTGCTGCAAAAGCAATATTATCATGTAAATCGCAAAAACAAGTTTCAGTTGTCGCATCGTTTGCACTGGTTCGACTAACTTCTACTATAGGTATCACTTCTCCGTTTTCAAGTGGGACAAGGATTGGCTTCTTTTTTTGATTATTCCAGGGATCTCTGAGCCACCTGTCCAGACTTTGAGAGCCACCATTCCGGAGAATGAGCGCCATATATTCCGGTAATTCAGAGCCGCCTTATTGGGCTCTATTACATATATTTCCTTTATACTGTAAATACACACCTTTGGTGTGAATACAGATAAAGGAGGTCGTAAGTTATGACCAAGTATCGTGAAATCCTACGCTTGAAAAGCTTAGGATTCAGTGAGAGGAACATCGCACAGAGTTGCGGTGTATCCAGAAACACAGTCGCTAAGGTTTTGAAAAAGGCAGCGGAAATCAATCTTTCATGGCCGCTGGATTTCGACATGACCGACAGCGCACTAGAGGAACTGATGTTTCCTAAGGATAAGTCGGCAACGAATAAACGCATGCCAAACTTTGACTACATCCGCAAAGAACTTCTGCGGAACGGCGTAAACAAAAAGCTTCTCTGGGTAGAATACTGCGAGGAGTGCCGCATGAGCAGCGAAGAGCCTCTAATGTATTCTCAGTTCTGCTACTATATCCAGAAGGATGAAGAAAAACGCAGGGCTACCATGCATATCCCCAGAAAACCAGGTGAACAGATTGAAGTTGACTGGGCCGGTGATCCTGCCCACATCATTGATCCGGACACCGGGGAAATCACGGATGCGTGGATATTTGTAGGTGTATTAACTTACAGTCAGTATGCTTTTGTAAAAGCATATATGAATGAGAAAACCGACAACTGGATCAAAGCTCATGTCCAGATGTTTGATTTCTTTGGCGGTGTCACACCTATGCTCGTTTCTGATAACTGTACAACCGCAGTGAATCATAAAAAGAGTGACTGGTACAACACTGCCTTAAACACAACTTATCATGAGATGGCAGAACATTATAATCTTGCCATCCTTCCGGCCAGAGTCCGGAAACCTAAGGATAAACCGAATGTAGAGGGATCAGTAGGAAAGATATCCACATGGATAACAGCAGCCCTTCGCAATGAGCAGTTTTTCTCTCTTGCAGAATTGAATGCTTCAATCCGTGAAAAACTGGATGCCTACAATGCCCGTAAATTCCAGAAAAAGGAATGTAGCAGACTCAGTTTATTTCTTGGGGAAGAAATGCCATTACTGGCGCCGTTGCCTGCTACACCTTTTGAACTGGCTGAGCGGAAACAAGCCACCGTCCAGTTTAACTATCACATCGCAGTAGACAGAATGTTCTACTCCGTGCCTTATCAGTATATCAAAAATAAGGTTGATGTGCGTATAACAGATACAACGGTTGAAATATTTTATAATCACAATCGTATTGCCTCTCACAGACGGCTCTATGGAAGAAGCGGTCAGTATTCTACAGTGACAGAACATATGCCACCGGAACACCAGAAATATCTGGAATGGAACGGTGAACGGTTCCGTAAGTGGGCTGATTCGATTGGAATTAACACAAGTAAGGTTGTCGATGCAATACTTACCTCCGGCAGGATTGAACAGCAATCCTACAGAAGCTGCATGGGATTATTGAAACTGGCAGAAAAACATTCGCCAGAAAAACTGGAACAGGTCTGCGCCACGGCGCTCTCTTATTCCGGTAAACCCAGCTATAAAAGTATCAAAAATCTATTGGCCGCAACAAAGGATGAACCTGATACCGGATCAGAATCATCTCAGGCAGTAAAACCACACGGCATAACCAGAGGAGCCAGATACTATGGAGGTAAACAAGCATGACAAATCAAAGTACAATCGATAAACTTATTGAAATGCGTCTGACTGCTATGGCAGATGCATTCCGCATCCAGATGGATGATCCTGCAATGAAGGAAGTTCCATTCGAAGATCGGTTCGGCATGCTTATTGATGTCGAATACAGCAACCGTAAAAACAATCGTCTGAAAAGACTGATCCGTCAGGCTGAGTTTGAACAGCCAGATGCCAGCATCGCAGCGATCGATTACCATTCTGGACGAAAGCTGAACAAAGCACTGATCAACCGTCTGGCAACCTGTGAATACATTACAGAATACCGGAACATCTTTATTACTGGAGCAACTGGGAGTGGTAAAACTTATATGGCCTGTGCCTTTGGCATGGAAGCATGCAAGCACTATTACTCAGTACGGTATGTACGACTTCCCGATCTATTATTGGACTTACAGGCTGCCAGGGACAATGGAACTTTCTCAACTGTCCTGAAGAAATACACCAAGCCAATAGTATTGATCATTGATGAGTGGCTGCTTCTTAAACTGACAGAAGCTGAAGCCAGAAATCTTTTTGAACTGATACATAAAAGACGTAAAAAATCTTCAACGATCTTTTGTTCTCAGTTCCGTGAAAGTGAATGGTACCAGCAAATCTGTGATGGTGAAAGTACTCTTGCCGATGCCATCATGGATCGTATATCGTATGATTCCTATAAGATCGATATTGAAAGTGTTGACCCGTCTAAAGACCTCTCTATGAGAGAAGTATATGGACTGGATCCAGCAATGGCAAAGTAAACTTAATAAACAAAATGGAGTGGCTCCGTTAGTCCGGACGGGTGGCTCTCGCCACACCGGACTGGCGGCTCTGCCGTACCGTAATATTCATTTTTTGCATTTAACATATAAACATGATGTTCACTTCCTGCCAATAATGAAATAATTTTATTGTTCTGTAATGCATGTGCTTCTTTAATTTTTCCTTTACAGCTTGTTTGGTCAGGATATAAACAGCATTTTTCCATAGATGCACGCATTTTCTCCATAACCTGAACTTCAGGAGGTTTTTTTGAAGCATTAGGAGCTGCCTCAGTTGCATTTTTACAACATTCTTTATATGCTTTATTACTTCCACAAGGACACGGTTCTGTATCTTTAATTTTCCAACCTAACAACTCCAACCACTCCTCTCGTTTGTTAAATCTTCGCTAAAATCTGCACTTTCTTTCCGTCAGCGGTCTGGACTTTTTCGTAATTAACTTTTACGCCATCATCAAGGTCGATGTCAATACGAGAAAGAGCCAAGTGAGCAATTTTAGCATCATAGTCTTTGTTTTCCTTAATCTGTTTCTGGAGCTTTTCCTTACGCTTTGTAGCATTGGAAATTTCCTTGTTGTCGTGGCTATTGTCGATGATTTCCTGCATACGGGTAATCTCTTTTTCATACACACGCTGAATACGATGCAGGTACTCAACTCGAACATTACCAATGGTGTCTGCGTTCCAACGGTGCATATAAACAAGAGCCTTAAATCCATTCTGCTTACCACTATCAAAAAGCCAATAAATCGGGCGTTTCTGATAAGTCTTAATATGGTCTTTGATGAAATCTGTCAGGAAATAATTTCTGATTACTTCACGGCTTGTCTTTCCTTTATTACCAAGGGCATTCGCAATAAAATCAAGATTTTCTTCAAGCGTATCTTCTCCGTAAACCTTTTTCAGCCAAGCACAAAACAGACCGACAATATCATCTTCAAAATATTCCTCGTCCGTAATTGGAATACAGTTATCCGCATCAGGTTCAAATGATAATTCTGTTGCAGTTTTCCAATCATCAGTATCATGGAATTTAGGATAATGATAATCCGCAAGAGATATACCGGCATAACTGCCTTCTATTGCTTCGCCATTTTTGTCTAATGCAGCCTGCCCTTTATACTTCCAATAAACATCATCAAAGTTTCCACCTGCATATACAATCCCCTCACGTTCAAGAGAATAACGACCAAACATACAACCAACTGCATAAGAAATTAAGCTCTTAATATCCCTCTGTAAATCGGCTTTACGAACAGTAACATCTTTATCTTCTACTTCCGGTGTCAATTCGTCCTGCAATCCATAAATATCAATAAAAATGCGATTAAGTTCTTCTTCATTTGCTTTAAGCTGATTAAAACGATTCTCACATTCTTTTTCCCACAACTCATAAGCTATAGATACCCTACCTGCTTCATAACAAAGCAATGGATGTTTTTTGAAATCCCAAGATATTTCAAACGAATTCCAATCTTCTTTAGCCAATTCAATATTTTGACTACTCATCTCTTCAACCTTTGGTTTTCTATGCTCATCAATAATAGTAGGAATTCTTGCCATATCACCCACTTGAGTTGTAATTGTGGGATTCAAGATTTTAATTATTTCTTGTGTAATCTTAGTATTTAACAAGCCAATAATATAATATATATTCTTTTCTTCAGGAAAACAGCTTGAACCTTTTACATCAAATAAAGCTCCACAATCTGAATATCTTCCTGAAAATGCAGCACTAGTTATATCAGACCAAGTAATACTTTTTCTAAAGTAAAACTTTTCATTACTAATTTTCCAACTTAAATTTTCCCCTAACATTGGATATCTTCGACGTGTTTCTGCCTTAATTTCCGCCCCATCATTTTCCCAATTAACAACCAGTTCATTATTTCCATACCATCGCCTAAATGCTCCTCCTTTATTATATGGGAACCACTTTTTGTTACTATTTTTAGCATCAATAGCCGATGAATATCCTATTCCTACCTTATTATCATCAACTTCATACCATTCTCTTAAAAATCTAGCATTATCTCCTGTACGCATACCTATACATGGAGATGCTATTTCTTTAAGTGTATTTTGACTAAATATTTCTCTTGTATTTTCAGAAATCCAATAAGCAATAGGCATACCTGGTATTTTGGTAAAATCTTCTTGCATTACTTCATAAAAATATCTACATTTTTTGTTATCTATAGCTTCCAGAACTTTTTGTTTCTGAATTTCCATTCCACCTTTAAAATCAGAAAGTCTGAAGCACAACGCTTTCTCTGTTGCTCTACCATTCTTCAAAACAAATGAACATATGGGAACTGTTGCTTCTTCAAAGGCAGAATATTCCATCTGCACTAAAGTAGTAATCGCCTTTGTATCAATAATATATGTTCTTAAAACTTCATAAGTCTTGATAAACAACCAAACAAACGGTGTCATAAAAGCAGAGTAACCATCCACTTTACAATAATCAAAGTTGCGGTAAATAAATACACTGAACAAATCTCCGGAATATGCCTTATAATTATCAACAACAAATTTCTTTAACTGTCCTTCCAACTTATTCATATATGGCGGATTGGTACAAACAACTACATACTTATTACTCATAATTTCAGCTTGTTTTGCAAGCTGTACCATCTGTGGAAGTGTATCATTCAGCCAAGCTGTTGAAAAAAGGTCTATCTGCCCTGCACTGTTATCAATATTATTTAAATATGCAACAAATCCATTGTAGTCTTTCTTTTCAATCGTCTGTAATGTACCGATTTCCTGTGCGTCTTTATATGCTTCTACCAAGTATTCGCCAATCTTATTCTGTTCACTATCCGTTGTCAAATCACCACAAGCAAATTTATCAATAGAGTTACTTTCCTCAACAACTGCAAGATTATTGGATACACCTTTGGTTAATGCACGACGATTATAACTGCGTGCTTTCATCATGACTGCAAAATATGCCAGCTGATATGCACGCTTATCAATATCCATACCGAAAAGGTTATTTTCCACAATACTTAATGCTGCATCTCTGTCGGAATATCCAACTTCACGGTAGATTTCCATAAGCACATCAAACGCATATACCAAAATATGTCCACTACCCATACAAGGGTCGAAAAAGGTTAAATCAGTCGGATTGATTTTTTCATCGACACACTGGATTTCTCCGTTTTTAGGTGTAACGAAAAATTCAAGTTTTTCAGCTAACTTACTCTGTGGATTTCTTTCAATCCAATATCTTCCCAAAGAGTTATCCACCATATAACGAACAACCCAATCTGTTGTAAACAGCTGTGTTGCCGCCGGAATGTCTGCTTTCTTTACTGTTCCTTTATAGATATTTACAATCTCATCGTGCTTCTTTGAAATATAATACTGATACAGCCAACCGATAATTTCAACCTGACCATCAGCTTTTATTTTCCCGTCATCAGTGTACATTTCATCGTTAATACGGAAGTCAACATCTTCAATATCGTTGATAAGATGATGAATAATTCCATCTGGGTCTGTGAATTTAATTGTGAGAAGTAATTCCGAATAATCATCTGTCTTTTCAAACAGCTCCGGTAAAATATCGTGAAGCTTATTGCACTGCTTAATAAAAAGCATACGGAATAATCCGTCCAATTTATTATCGTCCTTTAACTGGATAATTCTGTCCTGCTCATAAGATGTAAATTCCAAATCAGTATCAAACGGCGTTGTTACCAAATCTGGCTCTTTTTTTGCCTTATTTTCAGAAGAAAGCACACGAACACCGGAAGGCAAATAATCATTGACTTCCATAAAACGAATCGCAATTAAACGGTTGAACCAAGTATATGCCACTTCTTCAATCACATTTTCTAACGCCTCCTGATAATTCTTATAGCTACGTTCTCTTGTTTGAATGGCTTTTACAAGAGCATCTCTCTGCTTAATCTCAACACCAGAAATTTTCGTATAATCCTTTGTACCAACATCATAGAAATATGTATCACTTGTTGACTGCGGTAATTTCTCTGCGATTCCATTCTCTGTAATACCAACCGTTCCGGCTTTATATTTAATATCTTCAATGAGCTTTTCTCTTGCCCACTCTGCAAATTTTCTTATTGCTGTTTTATTCATCTTGCTTTCTCCATCTCTTATCTAATAAAGTTTTCAAGCTGTTGCAGTAACATACCCCAATCTGCTCCGGTAACTGCTCCAGCTGCAAGTGTTACTGCAAGTTTCATAGAAAAATCGCCTGCAAACTTTTTAATACCTACAAGAGCTTTTCCTATACGGTTCTTTTTCGGATTATCGGTTTTCAACTGTTCCTGAACCATTTCCAAATCATCTTTTACATTCTCAATTTCTTCTTCATCAACACCTTGTATCTCAGGTAGTGAAGCCAGTAATTTATCAATTAACTCAAGCATAGAACTTGTATCATTTGTAGTGTTATAAGTATTTATCACGCCACTATTCTGCTGACTCGCAGAGCCATTGACAGTTTCAATATTCTGAATATATGTATTTCCGCCCATAGCTTTTTCCTCCTCGTCATAAGCAATCATTTCCATCGAAAGTTGGTCGTTAATAAAATCTATAAGCGGCTTAAATGCCATATCAAGAAAATTTTGTATAATTGTATTTATTTTCTTGTCAGACCAACAATAATTCATAGCCTGACTTCTGACATTAACTGTATTCTCGTTATTTATAAAATTCAAATAATCATACTGTGCCTTTATATGGCACGCTTCATCTTCAGGCGGATTATAGTCTGCCCAACCTGAACAGCCTATTGCATAGCACTTCTTAAAGTCATAATCGACACCTGATATTTTATCCTGAATGATTACAGATATTAACTCGTTTCCATCTATAAATTTGAGGAATCGAGAAAGGTTTATATCTGCTGTGTCATTAGTGCTATTAAGCAAATTGCTTGATAATCTACGAAATTCTAAACTCAGTTTTCTTAATTCTAATCGATTCATATATCCACCCCACAATACGGACAAAATACCTTCGCTGCTCCTGCACAATAAAGTACCTTTACTCTGCGACCACAGCAAGAACATTTAAACCCTGTTTCTGTGGTATCCTTATCCTTTAACTCCTTAGTTGCAACCTTTTTCAATGGCTTATAATCCATTTTTATCTTTATCAAGCCTTTAGAACGATTAAACGACCTTTGCATTTTCTTAAAGGTCTTGTTCAATTCTTCTACCATATAGTTATAAGCGATTGCCTGTGCCTGCTCAATTACATCTGATGATAGAAATTCATTCTTTTCCTTCGCCAAACCGCAATAAGGGCAAAACATTTCTTCAAAAGGCCCATCGTCATTTTGATATTCTCCGGCTTGCAACTTAAATTCTGAATTGCAGTATGGGCATTCAAAAGTCACATATCCTTCGCTATCTCCCTGAATAGATATTGTAAAATTTTCTATTGACAAGGCATACCCCTCCCAATCTCTTAGAACTCAATATTGATAATCGTATCTTCTTCCAAAGTACTCATCAGCTTTTTCTCAAGTTCTGCAATATACTTCTTAACATCTGCTTCATTCTCAAGCTGCCAAGTTGTCGCATTGTTGATAGATTTAATGCTAACAGTTTTCTTTCTCTTTACCTTGGGAGCAGGTACAGACGGAGCAATCGGTTTCCCATCATAGTTTCCAGTTTCTGCTACGAGAGCAGGCTGTTCTGCCGCAATAATTTTCGCTTCTTCTTTTTCAATTTCATTCAGGCAGCGAACTTTGAGTGCGTCTGCTTCCACTTTGATATTTTGCAGTGTAGCCACATTATTACAGCTCATTGCCTTATCACTGATTTCTCTGAACAGATTTACATACTTATCCGCCAGTTTATCGTGGCATTTCTTATCTTGCAGTTCTTCAAAGACACGTTGTCTTGCTTCCTGAATAGCAGTATCTATCGGCTTCTGCATTTCATTGAGAAGTCCGCTGTAAAGATTGATAAACTTGTCCAGTAAATCCGGCAATTTGAAGATTTCTGAATAAGGAGCAGATCTCTTCAAAATAGACTTGATGTCCGCAACAACGGATTCTATCTCACTGTTTACAATGAATGTCTTACTGTCATCGTAAATTTTCATCAGCTTCAGAGCTTTATCAAATATGCCCTTCTGTTCTCCTGCAAAGAACTTCTTAACAGGCTCATAATCCTCAGCAAAATCGAGGAAATCATCTTTTTTATTGTCAATACCTACAAAGAACTCATTGGAATATTTCATTTGCAAAACATCGGTCATCAGTTTTTTACCGGAAGCAATAATCTGTTTGCCCGGATATGCAGGCTGTGTCGCATAGTGAATATCCAATTTTTCAAGGTCATTCTTCAGATTTAATGCATAACCAAGAAAACTTCTCATAATCGCATCGTCATCATCACTTGCCGAAGTAACATTGAACAGTTCTTTCATTACTGTACGGACAGATTTCTTCTGCTTTTCATTCGCTTTTACACGCTTCTCAGTCATCAACTTTTCATTAAACTCTTTGCGTGTCAGATAACGGATAATTTCTTCCGGAGTCTTTGAAAGCAATGTAACTGCGTCATTATTAACGAACATTGCAATTTCGCCATCTTTGAACAACTTAGCGACAAGCCACTGCACATCGGCTTCTACAAATCCATACGGTGCTTTCAAGAAACGTTCCAGAATGGACTTCATAGAAGTTTTCATGTGACGCTGTGTGTTCAAAGCAATATAGTCATTCACATCGTGCAAAGCCAATTCATTCTTTGCAGTATTTGTACCTGCAAGAGTAAGCTGCTGTCCATTATTCTTAAATAATGTGCGAATATCCGACTCACTCATTGCCGCATCAATATAAGACAATTTGTGATAAACAGTTGAAACCAACTTGCCAAGTGCTTCATTTATCTTGGATGCAATTTCCTTTGCTCCGCTTTGAATTTTATCTCCATTCACATAGATTTCTGCATTCTTCAAGCTTTCTGAAAGGAACAGTTTTGCAGCACCGTTTCTCTCACGCATTTCCACTTTCTTAGCTTCCTTAATGCTTTCAAACTGTGTAACTGCATTTGTAGCATCAAAGCGGATAAATTTTTCTATCTGTAAAGCAGAACGGATTTCATCAAGAAATGTTCTGTCGTCAGGCAATACTACAAGTACGCAGCTTGACTGACCGGACAGAATTCTCATTGTTGTTTCATCTGCTCGCTCATCGCTGTTCGGAGTAAGGATTTTCAATGTGATGTCATTATTCTGATTTGCCTTATATGGTTTATCATCAACAACCTGATTAAAAGCAAACGCATATCTTCCGTTGAATGCAGGATAGCGATACTTCTTTTCATCGTAAAGACCATCAAAAATCATCTCGGATACCTTTGCAATGACTTCTCCGGAATCTACATTCTGTGATTCAATCGCCCTGTTGATTTCCTGCTCCTCATCTGTCAGGAATACATAAATATCCCCGTTCTTCTGAACCAACGTCTGACGAACAAGGCGTTTTAATGCGTCCTCTACCTGCTGTGCAAGTGCCATACGGTCATCATTTACATTCGATACCATAAGACTTGTGATATTCTCAATATTTGCTTTGATTTCCTTAACGTACTTAATCATAAAGAGTGTTTTCAGTACATTAACATCAAAGCATTCTTTTTCGTGATTTGGATTCAGATACTCATTATCTAAGGCACGGGAAATAACACCCTTATGAGAATGGTCAAGGAATTGCTCAAGAGCGTCATAGAACATATTAAATGGCACAATCGTTCCCGGCTCATCGTTCATAACCTTTACGGCAGATTCTTTGAACAACGCAAGCATAGAACGCTCGCCTTCTGCCAGATGCTTACCAGATGCACCGTGAGTACGAATGGAAGTCAGAACACTTCCAAGTAAATTAAACTGATATGGAATAAACGGATAGATGTCCGCAAAATTTTCTCTGTCTGAATATAATTTCTTTTCAATACCATCATTGAACAGAATGAGGTTTTTGATGACTGTCGCCTTATCATCGTAAAGCAACGTAAGTGTCTGTTTTCCTGCTTCATTCTTTTCAAGGATTCTTTTTTTGATAACCTCATCAACATTAGCTGATGAAAGAGAAAGTCTGGTATCAAAACGTCCCTGAATCTTTGAGAAGTCATTTCCTTTTGTTTTTGTAATCGAATCAATATCCTGCTGACTTGTTACAATAATCCAAGCCTTGCCGCCGCAGGCAGTACCCAAATCTTCTGTTACAGTCTGAAGATTCAGCATAAGTTTGGAATCATCGCCTATGTACTGTCCAATCTCATCAATCAGGAATACGATATGATGATTGCTCTCTTTTTTATCAAGATATTTCTTAACAAGTCTGGCGAAATCCTCAACCTTATATGTATATTCTCCGGTAGCTTTCTCACACCAGTTTCTACCAGCTTCTATGCTCATAAAGCCAATCTCATCAAGGACTTCTACCACATCGTCCTGAATGAAATCAAAGTCGCTGCGTGATTCCTCCCAAGCAGAACCAAAGCTATCTTCAAATTTTTCTTTGAATAAATTGTACTTTCCTTCTTCTGTCAATTTGCGTTCCAAATCTGCAAGGAACGGATTAGAGCCACTAAATCCCTGCATTTCATTGAACACATTCTGCAATACGGAAACAATGGCAACCTTTGACTGTTTACCATTCACTTCGCTTTTAGAGTCAATATTGAAAAGGACAACATCCGTCGGAATCGTACCTGCCAATTTCATATCTGCAAGCACCATCTGGTCAGAAATTTTATTATCATCTACGAAATAGTCAATCGCTTTCTTACCGCCAACTTCTTTATTTTCAAGGAGATAGGATAAAATCTTCAGGAAGTGAGATTTACCACTTCCAAAGAAGCCTGAAATCCACACACCCATCTTGTCTGTATTTCCGGTAATTCCTCTCTTATAGCTCGCAAAGAAATCAGAAAAATGCTTCTGAAGTTCTCTTGTCACGACATATTCTTCAAGCTCTTGCTTGATATTTGCATCGTCATCCTGTCCTACTTTGATTACGCCTTTAATATCTCTGTCGATAGGCTTTGAAAACATATTCTTGATAATCATATTCCCTCTCCTCTTAATCCACGAGCTTGAATGCTCTGTAATAGTTATCGTCCTTTATCTCTCCAAACAGCACCAGTTCCTGACCGTCATAATTGCCCGGATAAAACAGCACTACCGGAACATTATCTATGACCTGATGTAAATTATTCAGTACCGTATGTGAACGCAATATCGGATAGCACTTTCCAATACCAGTAATAAACACAACCGCTTTCTCAGGCGTGTTATCTCTGATATGATTCACTATCAGACTGTCTGATGATGTTATCCTCAACATATTGCTGATGGATTTTGATACTCTCTCAAAGCCTTTTGTCTTTTCAAACTGATAACACTTTTCTAAATATCCTTTTTTGATAAGAATATCAATCATAATGTCGTAAAGGTCAAACACTACAACTTTGAAATCATCATCTGAGTTTTCACTTTTTTTCTTGATGTATTCTATCCTTTCACGGATATACAATTCCTTTTCAGCCGGATAATCAAAGATATAGTATCCGACTTCATTACCTAACCCTTTGTTCTCTCTAAACGAGGGTTTTTGTATCATTTCTTCTGCTTTATCTAATCGTTCGTCAAGCGACATCATTTAGTCCACCCCCGTAATTGCTTTTATAATTACACTCTCTCCACACGCTTCAAGATAACGTTCTAAAGCAATATCAAGAATTGGTGGCGTTATTGTTTTCTTCTTATCAACAACCGTTAAAAGATTCGCATCTGTCAAATAGTTAAAATATATCGAGCGAAGCCTGCGTTTTGTACCATCCGTCCAAGCTGCAATATCTTCACTTTGAATTTCTTTATTCTTGAAAAAAATATTTACATCTGCATCTTCGATTATCGGAATACCAAGTATATTTTTTTCTCGATACACTTCAAACATAAATTCAAAGAACAATCGGTCTGACCTGAGAATGGCAATCAAATTGATTACCTTCTGGGTTGCCAAGTCAGAAGTATAAAACAAGTCAATCAGTGTCTTATCCAGTCTTTTGGCTCTGTTCCAAATGTATCCATATATCCTTTTGGCTCGATACTCTTTTGCCGCACCAAAAAGATTTTCTTCTATACACATTTTTTTGATTTCTTCTTCGGACTTTCCATCATCAATCTGTTTGATGACTTTCTTCATTTCAACAAACCAGAATGATTGGGAAATCAATCCTGCACTATAATTTGCGTATTCCATGCAAAACCTTTCTATTCGCCCCTTTTTCTATATTTGCCTCAACCTGATCATCAGGAATAAATTCTACAACCTTACTAGGAGTACCACATCCCATTGAGATATGGGAAGCCTTAGTAATCTCAATATTAGTAATGGTGGCCACTCCGTGACCAGCAGTGACCACCTGTTAGTCACGGAGTGGTCATTTAATTATAAAAGTGACCACCTGCTGGTCACTCTTTCCTTAACGTGGTCAGTAACCTATTCTTTTATTTTATAAAGCGTATTATTTCCTTCTCCAATTTTTTCTATCAAATCCGCTTTTATCATTTTATCTATTAACTTTCTTGCTCCAGTTCTGGATCTGTAATTACAGGTTTCCATTACTTTCTGCATTGAAATACTTCCATTTTGCCGGATATAAGAAAGTATCTTGTCGTCTTTCGACATAGTTTTTCCACACCCTGTTTCACTGCTTTCCATTGTATTTCTTATATCAGCAGCTCCCGGAATATATACCACTTGTCCAACTTCGAGTTTTAATGTTACCCTGTCATTACGCTCCGAAAAATCAAATTCCGGTTTCTTCCAGTTTTGTTCTGCCCAGGCTGACATTATCTTATCGACACCACTTCCGGCACGCTCACCAACATTTACGAATCCAAACATCTTTAAGATATTCGGATTCCGTGGATCACTATTTCCACCTGCATAAAATTCCTCTTTTGTCACTCTAATAGTGCCAGGATTAGAAATACTAAGCTCCTTGCCCTTTTTAACAACAATTATTCCTCGTCTGCCATAATAATTTGCATGTGCCAACGCATTCGCCAATGCTTCTTCCAATGCATCATGCACATCCACTCTATCTACCCGATATCCATTTCGTCTATTTACAAATGGAACTGCTACATCATCATCCATTCTTGTGCGCACCTTGCAGAAAAAGTCATATATATTACCGCTCCAGTCGCCTTCGTTAGAATGCATTCTGAATAACCAACGCACTGCTTTATTATCACATTCCTCACGATAATCCAGAAAAAAATTTGGAAAAACATCTGTAATATGATAAGCCTCTCCAAAGAATAATAATCCGGCTATCGTTGGGGATAATGTGCCATTTTTATTCTTCGCTGCCGCCCTTAGCTTCATAAGGAACTCATCGTTTTCCAGTGCATTCCATGGATGTCCACTGTGAAGCTGTTCAAAAATAATTCTATAACCTTTTATCGTATCCTGACTCAACACATCCAATCCAAACGCATCCAGCACTTCCGCATCCCCAGATACATCCCTCTGATCTGCAAACATCGCCCGGACTGCTTCTTCTGTGCAAAGGAAATCTCCTTCGTAATCTCTTTTATAAGTACCTTTCATTGGATCAGTTCCGATATAAACCGGTTTATCATGCCTGTCTGCCGCAGGAACATCAATTCTTAGTATTTCCTTTTCTCCAACCATCACAGACCTGACATGATGATTCAACAAAATATTCTTTGACACCTTATTTCTATCATTTAAAGTGCTCCAGAAATCCTTCTGATATTTAACAATCTGTTTGTCCGTTAATCCTTCAACCGTAAAAGAATCCCTGTGCTCTTTAATTCCAAGTAAAATAGTACCACCATTTGTATTAGCAAAAGAAGAATATGTTTCCCATATGCTCTCAGGAAGCCCACCAGTTGCTAATTTGCATTCTCGTTCATGATCTTCGCCAAGGTTCAATTTATTCAATATTTCCTGCTTCATCTATAATAAAAACCTCCTGCTTATGACTTGAATACTTCACTAATTACTCAAGATGCAATTCTATTCCTTTCAAATAAAAGTTTCAGTTTATCGTCATTTATTCCTATTCTCCGTAAGAAACAGCAATATGCTAATGCCATCAAAGTAGTGTTAGCATTGCTACTGTCTTATATACTTCAAATCAGCCCCTTCTAACTCGATGTTATTATCGTGTCTTCTTCCTGTTCACTTATCATTTTCTGTTTCATCTCGAAAAGAATCTTCCCAGGCAATTCTTCGAATATCTTCTTTATTATATCCATCCAGAATATAGCCAGCTGTCTTTCTGGACTCCTGCAGCCAGAACAATTTTGAAGTAAGTCCTGCACTGTATTCCATTACTGTCCACCATCTTTCTTATAATGAACAATATCTCCAAAATCACAATCCAGTTTCTCGCAGATTTTTTCCAGAACCTTCATGGAAACCAGCTCACCATTGGTCATCTTCGCTACCGTGCTGCTGCTGATTCCTACCTGATTCATCATATCTACTTTTTTCATGTTTTTATCGATCAGTAGTTTCCATAATCCGTTGTATGATACTGCCATATGTTCTCCCTCTTCGTTATGCAAACTTATGGTTTCCCTGTATTTTGAAAGTGCATTTTTCTTTTTGCCAGGCACTTTCAATCCATTTTATTGTATCATACCGTATGGATTTCTTCAATAATAAGTGCAAATGAGAGCTTCGACTTTGCGAATAACTCATTCGTAAAATCTAATTGCGTCAGATCTGCTGTTTTTCTTGCATCCGTACCTTTTTTTCTCTGTTTTTTTCCTGTTTATAGTTCCAAATCTCCTCTGCCCAACGGTCATCCATAAAATTCATTTCCGTATCGCTTGCAACTGCTTTGGAAATTGCCTGTCCTACTGCTTTAAAATTCAGTTTTACAAGTGAGATGGTTTATAAATTTTTCATTTTTTCCTTGACACGTTCTTAGCACGGTGCTATACTGCCAACATAGCAAAGGTGCTACGACAAAACGTCGCAGCACCTTTTTTTATCCGACAACCCAACTCGATTTCGCATGCGGTCGGATAAACATATTCCGGATCTCGGGCAAACCGGATTGTCTGACATCCACCTGAAACGATGCAATGGGGCTTCGAAAGGAAGAAATCCCTGGCGTCGTTTTTTTATACCACAAAATGAGGAGGAACTATTATGACAGAAGAAATCTTAAGCGTTTTAAACGGCGAAGTATTCGGTGTCTGGTTTCTGATCGGCGCTGCGCTGGTATTCTGGATGCAGGCCGGATTCGCAATGGTGGAAACCGGTTTTACAAGAGCAAAGAATGCCGGCAATATCCTGATGAAGAACCTGATGGACTTCTGTATCGGTACCGTTGTTTTCATTCTGATCGGCTTCAGCCTTCTGCTCGGAGAAGACATGGCCGGCATCATCGGAAAACCCGGATTTGACATTTTTACCGATTATGCAAATTTTGACTGGTCAAACTTCGTATTCAACCTTGTGTTCTGTGCAACAACCGCTACCATCGTATCCGGTGCAATGGCAGAACGTACAAAGTTCATTTCCTACTGTGTGTACTCCGGAGTCATTTCCGCAGTCATTTATCCGATCGAAGCACACTGGACATGGGGCGGCGGCTGGCTTTCCCAGATCGGCTTCCACGATTTCGCAGGTTCGAACTGCATCCACATGGTCGGCGGTATTTCCGCTCTGATCGGTGCAGCAATGCTTGGTCCCCGTATCGGTAAGTTTGTAAAGGATAAGACAGGCAAAGTAACAAAGGTAAACGCATTTCCCGGACATAACCTTCCCATCGGTGCATTGGGCGTTTTCATTCTGTGGCTTGGTTGGTACGGTTTCAACGGTGCTGCTGCGACCTCCGTTGAAGAGCTCGGCTCCATCTTTGTTACTACAACCATCGCTCCCGCCATTGCAACCGTTGTTACCATGATCCTGACCTGGGTAAAATATGGCAAACCTGATGTTTCGATGTGCTTAAATGCTTCCCTTGCCGGTCTGGTTGCCATTACCGCAGGCTGTGATGTTGTAGATGCTTTTGGTTCCATCGTGATCGGCGCAGTTGCCGGTGTTCTGGTTGTCTTTGGCGTATGGTTTCTTGATTACAAGCTCCATGTGGATGATCCTGTCGGAGCAGTTGCAGTACACTGCTTAAACGGTATCTGGGGCACAGTTGCAGTCGGATTTTTCGCTACTCCTTCCGCTCCTGCCTTTGCAAGAGGCTTCGGTGATGGTGTAAGCTTCGGCGCAAACCAGATCGCAGGTGCAGGTCTCTTCTACGGCGGCGGCTTCAAACAGCTTGGTTTACAGCTTCTTGGCATGTTCGCTACCATCGCATGGACTGCTGTAACCATCACAATTACATTTATTATTATCAAAAAGATTTTCGGTCTTCGTGTTTCCGAAGAAGAAGAAATTATTGGTCTTGATGCAAAAGAACATGGTCTTCCGTCCGCTTATGCCGGCTTCTCCATCATGGATATCTCCAACACCATGACAATGGATGTCAACGAAAACACCGATCTCGGTGTTTCGGATTACGACAAGGCTTCCGAGTTCCAGAAGGATGCAGCTGTCAAGGTTGTGGAAGCTCCGATCACCGCTTCTGCAAGCGGCATTTACAAGGTTGTCATCATTGCAAAGCTGTCTCGCTTCGAAGCACTGAAGACTGCATTAAACGACCTTGGTGTAACCGGTATGACCATGACACAGGTAATGGGCTGCGGCATCCAGAAGGGTGCAGGCGAAATGTACCGTGGTGCAGAAATCGATGCAACCCTGCTGCCTAAGGTAAAGATCGAGGTTGTCGTCAGCAAGATCCCTGTTGATTCCGTCATTGCAACTGCAAAGAAGGTACTCTTTACCGGTCACATCGGCGATGGCAAGATTTTTGTATACAATGTTGACAGAGTCGTAAAGGTCCGCACCGGCGAAGAAAATACCGCTGCACTGCAGGATGTAGAATGATAACACAGCAAAACAATCCACAAACACGGCAGCATGCCGTATAAAAAATCCCGGTCTTCTGTTCCAAATAACAGGAGGCCGGGATTTTAATTCATGACAACAGCATGCTCGCAGAGCATGCATTCTATTGTTTCATCATCCATCTCGCAACTATAAGACTCCAGAAAATCACATTCCTTTTCCCCCTTTCTGACATTTTCTACACAGACTTTTCCCTTCTCCTATGCTATAGTCAGCGTAAATAGCCTTTAACGCTCTTGGGGGAATATCACAATCCGGGGAAACACCGCACGCTGCGATCTGTTTTCCCTATAAAAAGGAGGACTTACCAATGACAAAAGAATATTCCTGGATGCTCGGTCCTTTTGAAAAGGCTGCCGAAGCCAATCCCTGTCTGGTTCCCAATGCAGTATCCCGTTTTTTCTGCCCGGTTCAGGAAAAGGAACTCGGCTGGGAAGCAAAGGATGTATTTAATCCTGCGGCCGTCGTAAAGGATGACCGCGTTTACCTGCTTTACCGCGCAGAAGATCACGAGGGAAAATATGCAGGAACCTCTCGCATCGGTCTGGCAGTCAGCGACGACGGGCTGCATTTTACCACCATGCCGGAGCCCGTCCTGTATCCCGAAAAGGACGAATTTTCCGTCTATGAATGGGAGGGCGGCTGCGAGGATCCCCGTATTGTAGAAACAAAGGACGGAAGATATTTTCTCTACTATACTTCCTATAACGGAAAAGTTGCACTGCTTTGCTGCGCAGAAAGCACCGATCTCGTCCACTGGAAAAAGCACGGACCGATCTTCAAGGATGCAATGAATGGGAAATATAAAAACCTCTGGTCAAAATCCGGCGCAGTTGTCTGCAGGCAGGAGGGTGACCACTTTTATCCGGTCAAGCTCAAGGAAACCTACTGGATGTACTGGGGAGAAAGTGACATTTATGCTGCCACCTCCGATGATCTGATCCACTGGACACCGGTGGAATTTCTTGCAGATGGTGCAGACCCGTCCCATTCCTTCAGCCAGCACGATTCCCGCTGCAAGGATAACGATGAAGTTGCAAGAGTCCTGCTTCCCATCATCCGCCCCAGAGTCGGCAACTATGATGAATTTCTGTGCGAGCCGGGCCCTCAGGCAATCCTGACAGATGCCGGTATCGTTTTAATCTACAACGGCAAGGGTAACAACCCGGAACGTCTCGGGGGACATGACACTATGTATCAGGGCGGTCAGCTCCTGATCGATCCCGAAAATCCGACCTGTCTGATCGCACGCACCACCCGTCCCTTCATCAGCCCGTCTGAATCCTTTGAGCTGGAAGGACAGGTCATGCCGACCTGCTTTTTGGAGGGTCTTGTCAGCTTCCACGGACGCTATTACATGTACTACGGCACTGCGGACTCCAAGGTAGCCGTTGCATCTGCGCCGCAGAAGTAACAGGGACGTTTGTAGAATATCAACAATAGAATGCACGCTCTGCGAGCATTCTATTGTCATGAATAAAAAGCGCTGCGCAACCGAAGTTTTTCTCATACTTCGGCTGCACAGCGCTTTCTGCTTTCCTCCCATATCAAATTTTTCTGCAGAATCACAAGGCAATACCTCGCTGCAGCTCGATCCGTGTATTCGCTTTCCCAGCCTGCATCCTTTGCCCGCAGCGTCGGCTTACAGCAACTGCTCATAGAATCCCACGATTTCTTTTGCAATCTCCACATCCCGCAGCACATGCCCTGTTTCGATCGAATGATTTCCTCCTGCATAAGCGTGATGCTCGATTCCATGCTTCCTGCAAAAATCTGCCAGCAGTTCCGGCTCCATCCACTGATCCGCTGTGCCGGAAAAGACGATCTGGGACGAACCCATTTTTGTGCCGTTTTTTGCTTCGGTCAGATATTTAAGCGTCGGCTCAATCGGCGTGAGGAAAAGGTTGACGATCTGCACACATCCGCCTGTTTCTGCCAATCTTCGGGTCAGGAAACCCGCCGCCACGGTTCCTACACTTTTTGAAACAAACGCAATTTTATCATATTTTTCCCAATCCACATGTTCCGCCCATGCTTCTGCGCAAGCGCAAACTGTTTTGGCAGTCTCTTTTAAATTGTCAAACGGATGCTCCGGCATCCGTCTATATTCCAGTTCCAGAACTTCGTAGCCCTTTTCCTGTCCCATCCGTTTCGCATAATATAACAGCGGACGTGCGGTTGAATAGCCGACGCCAGGAAACAACACCAGTAATTTTTTCATTTTCTTTCCACCTGCCCGATCCTGTCCCGATACCAGGCGCTAAACCGCTTTTCCACATCGTCCATTCCTGCAAAGGAGCAATCCGGCGCGGTCTTTAACTGCTTCCAGCCATCCCCGAGTTCTTCCGCCATCAGCTCCCTAAACTCCCAGGAAAGCATCGCGTCATCAATCTCAAAAATCTGTCCGCGTTCTTCTTCGCTCAAAACCCGTCCCGGAATAAAAAACGCCCACAGACGATCCTGAAGCAGCGCTTCCACTTTTAGATAATAGTCCAGGTCTTTTTTTACCGGTCTGGTCACATCCGACAGATATGCCTCACTCGCATCGTGTAAAAGACAGCCAAGCTGCACCCTTGCCGAATATCCGCGTGCCTTCGCCTCCTCCGCACATGCGATGCTGTGCTGCGCCACGGAATAAAAATGTTTCATGTGTCCGTTGCCGCGGCACAAAAGCGACAGCGCATGGGAAATATCCGTTAAATCAAATAACCCCGGCTCCGGTTGTATCGGGTCAAAATGTTTTCCGGTGTAGGTTGTAATGTAGCTCATTTGTCACTTCTCCTCATACTGTACAATGCTGTATCCCCATCTTACCATAATCCACCCCCTCCATCAAGCGACGCGATCTCCCCGATTGTTCTCATTTGTCCGCGGCATTTGGATTTTATATACACTAAAAACCTTATTCTATATATCAAAAACTTGACATTTTTCTTCGAACTATATATACTGAACAATATGTTTGTCGGATCTTCGATCTTTTCTACCTGAAAAAAAATCGACAGGCATAAGATATGTAGAGAAGCAACGGCGCTTTTATCCACAGACAGGGTAACTGCGCCTCTTTTTATGGCACAAGGAGGAAAAAATCATGTGTGGAATTGCAGGTTATATCGGAAAACAGCAGGCGGCCCCCATCATTTTGGATGGGCTTTCCAAGCTGGAATACAGAGGCTATGACTCTGCCGGAATCGCTGTTTTTGATGGTCAAAAAATCCATATGGAAAAAGCAGTCGGCAGGCTTCGCGTTCTGGATGAAAAAATAAACCACGGCACATTGCTGCCCGGTTTTTGCGGCATCGGTCACACCCGCTGGGCGACACATGGCTGTCCCTCTGACACAAATGCCCATCCCCATATGAACGAGGAGCATACCATTGCTGTCGTCCACAACGGCATCATCGAAAACTATGAAAAGCTCAAGCAGCGTCTGGAAAAGAAAGGCTATCGGTTTGTATCTGAAACAGATACGGAGGTGCTTGCACACATGCTGACTGAATATTACCGCGGCGATCCGGTCGAAGCGATTGAAAAGGTCATGCACCGCGTAGAGGGCTCCTATGCTCTCGGCATCATGTTTTTAGATCATCCGCATCACATCTACGCCGCCCGCAAGGACAGCCCGCTGATCGTTGGCATAAACGATACCGGAAAATTCATTGCCTCCGACGTTCCCGCCATCCTGCAGTATACCCGGACAGTTTATTATGTGGAAAATGAAGAAATCGTCTGCCTTTCCAATGAGCACACGCGCTTCTGCAATATTGACGGCGAACCCATTGAAAAACAGCCCGTCACCATCGACTGGGATATCCACGCTGCCGAAAAAGGTGGCTACGAACACTTTATGCTCAAGGAAATCCACGAGCAGCCAAAGGCTGTCCGTGACACGATTTCTCCCCGCATTCACGAGAATGAAATCGATCTGGGCGAAATCGGTATGACCGACGAGGAGATTAAAAATCTCCGGAAAATATCCATCGTTGCCTGCGGCTCTGCCTATCATACCGGTGCAGCCGGAAAATACGTGATCGAAGAGCTGGCCCGCATTCCGGTTGAAACCGATCTTGCCAGCGAATTTCGCTATCGAAATCCGATCTATCAGGAAAACTCCCTCGTCATCATTGTCAGCCAAAGCGGTGAAACCGCCGATTCCCTTGCTGCTCTCCGTGACGCAAAGGCCCATGGCTGCAAGGTTCTTTCCATTGTCAATGTTGTCGGCAGTTCCATCGCCCGCGAATCTGATGCAGTGCTCTACACCTGGGCAGGTCCTGAAATCTCCGTTGCAACAACAAAAGCCTACAGCTGCCAGCTTGCCGTGTTTTATCTGCTTGCCTTAAAATTTGCCCAAATCCGTTCCACCATTACACCGGATACCTTCCAGACCTTACTGACTGCTCTAAAGCAGCTGCCTGACCAGATAGAAGGACTTCTTTCTCAGAAAGAAAAGATCCAGTTCTTTGCAAACCACTACCTTGCGACAGAGCACATCTTCTTCATGGGACGGGGTATCGATTATGCGATTTCCATGGAAGGATCCCTGAAGCTAAAGGAAATTTCCTATATCCACTCCGAAGCCTACGCTGCCGGAGAATTAAAGCATGGCACAATTTCCCTGATGGAGGAAGGTACCCTCGTGGTTGCCCTGGCTACTCAGGATGCCCTTTATCCGAAAACAGTCAGCAACATGATCGAGGTAAAAACTCGCGGTGCCTTCGTGATGGCACTGAGCACCAAAAAGCATCCGGACATCGAAAAATACGCCGACTACGTCCTCTATATCCCGGAAACCCAAAACCTGTTTGCCGGATCCCTTGCTATCATCCCGCTGCAACTGTTTGCCTACTACGTTTCTCTCGGACGCGGTCTGGATGTCGATAAGCCCAGAAACCTCGCAAAATCTGTAACGGTGGAATGAAACGTCTATAGAGTAAAATCCTGCTTCACAGAATTTCCTGCCTGCGACGGGACACGAAAGCGGCAGCTTTCTATTCCGCCGCAGGCAGGATCACACTTTCCTATGAAACAGCATTCTATTGTCATGAAAAAAGCTGTCACCCGGCAAACGATTGCCGGCGCGACAGCCATCTTTCACAATTTATTTCAATAATTCTCCAACGATACGGTTTACAAGGCTTCCATCCGCTCTGCCCTTTACTCTGGGCATCAGCTCTTTCATCACCTTGCCTTTGTCCCTTGCGGAAGGCTCTGCGATACCGAGCTCATTCAAAACAGCCTGAATCGTATTTTTGATCTCGTCCTCTGACATTTCTTCCGGTGCGAACTCGGAATACACCGCCAGACGCTTGCTGCACTGCTCTTTGATGTCCTCTCTGTCTGCAGGCGCGAGCTCCATCGTCTCTTTGGTCTGCTTGATTTCCTTTTTGACAACCTCAAATTCTTCTGCCTCTGTCAGATCTTCTCTTTTGTCAATCTGCTTGTTTTTCAGGGCGGACAGCAGCATGGATAAGGACTCCTTACGCTCCTTATCATGTTCCTTCATTGCTGTTACCATAGCAGCTCTTACACTGTCAATCATACTCATCTCGAAAATCCTCCTTATGCCGCCTTGGGCACTGCCTGGTTTATCCATTCCAGACGTCGCTCGTTTTTTTCTGTCTGCTACAAGTATAGCACAAAATGGAAAAAGTTGCACATCAGATTATCCAGTGATTGAAATCCATCCGCCAATTGATTATCTGAATGATCACTGGTTCAAACAGGCGTGCTGCCTTGGGCTGCCTCCGGTTCCGGAAACAATCACTCCAGAATCTCCCTGCAGAAATAGCAGGTATAGCGGTTCGGTTTATAGCGCTCCGAAATCAGATTCTCTGCACCGCAATAGCTGCACTTGACAACCCGGTTTCCCTTCGGAATGCTGTCCCACTCATAATACCGCACGCCGACCATACGTCCGCCGGTTTCCTGATGGAGACGCGCCTGTTCCTCGCGCTTTTCCTGCGCATGATCCCGGGCATCCTCCTTCGCTTTCCGTTCCAGATACGCCGTTGTGGAAGCAGAAGACGATGAGCTGCCGTCAGAGCCAACTGTGCTGTTGCCCAAACGGGATGAACTGCTGCCTGCCCCTGATCCGGTTGCGGTCTTTTGAAATGCCATTGCGCTTTCATAAGCGGATTTTTTTGCACTGCCGGCCGCTGTGGAATAAGTGCTTCCCGTGCGGGTTGCAGCAGAGCCAGGTGTATTGCTGCCCTGTGTGTGTTTCGGATCGTTCTGCCCTGCAGCCTTCTGTTTGTTTTTTACAATCCGCATAATAAACCAAATCATAAAAATAAAAAATATCAAACTGCTCATGCTCTTCTCTCCTTTTCTCCGCTATAGGCAATGATCAAAAGCTCTACGCTCATCCGATCGTTCATCTGCCCGGTTTTGACTGCCTCCTCCGTTTCCACGCAGGCGGTCAGCGCTTCCTTTAACTCTTCCCACGTAAAACGTGCGCTCTGAGATACATATTTGCGCACCACAAAGCTGCGAAGTCCCGTTTTTTCCGCGATCTGCTTTTCATCCAGACCTTTTCGTTTCAGCTGCCGAACCTGCATCAGCAAATTGAACTGCCGTGCGATCAGGAACAGAATCCGCATTGGCGGCTCCTTCAACGTCAGCAGGTCATAATATAAATCCAGCGCCTGCTTCTGTCTGCGCATCGCAATCGCCTCGACCATATCGAAAATCTGATTGCCAATCTGCCTCGTGCACACCGCCTCAATGTCTGCCGCCGTAATCACATCCCGTCCCATCGTATAACAGAACAGCTTTTCCAGCTCCCGGCTGATATTTTCCATATCCGAACCGACCCGCTGCTGGAAAAACTGAAGATCGTTCTGTGTAATCCGTTTGCCTTCTTTTTTCAGCTGAATCAAAATCCACTTCTGCAGTGTCGCCTCATTCTGCCGTGCAAACTCCACAACGCGCCCGGTATCCCTGACAGCCTTATACAGCCGTCCGCGCTTATCCACCTCGGTTTCCACAAACACAAAGCAGACGCTCGGCGCAGGTGCTTTGAAATACTCTGCGAGATCCTCTGTTGACTTTTTGAACAGACCGCTGTTCTCTACGACAATCACCCGCCGCTCTGCAAAAAAGGGCAGCGTCTCCGCCAGATCGATCAGCTGCGCTGTCTCGACTCCCTTTCCCTCAAAATAGTGGTAGTTCATCGTGTCCCCGTCCGGAATCAGCGCCTTTTTCAATTTGTCCCGATATTGCAGTCTCAGGTAGGTTTCTTCTCCGTAAAGCAGATAAACCCGTGCAAAGCTGCCGTTTTTGATATCCTCCAGTAGCTGCTGCAACCTAACAACCTCCTGTTCATTCTCAAAGTCGGGGGCAAAAGGTCTTTCTCCCACCTATGTGCAAGCTCCTGCAGGTTTAGGCCTTTTGATCCTGGCATTATTCTATATTACCATAGCACTTTTTTGCATTCTCTACAACATATTGACCGGAATTATCAAAAAGGGGCTGTGAAAAAATATAGCCTATAAAAAAAAGGACCAAGGATTCATAATGACTCCAAGGTCCTTCTTTTTGTGTTAAAATTAATCTGCAATGAAAAAAATAACACGTACTTATTCTAACCCAAAACAGGCAGTTTTGCCAATACTAATTCAAGATTATCTGGACATTTGTGATCCGGTGCTGACATTTGATCGATTTATGGGAGAAATCGATTTGGAGAAATACCTGAAGGAAATCCCGAAACATGAGGTGGGAAGACTTCGGTATAACCCGGTCAGTATGCTGAAAACAATCCTGTTCGGATTTATGACAAATGGATATGTCTCTCTTCGTGAGCTGGAAGACAGCTGCAAAGTGAATCTAAGGTTCATGTATCTGATGGATCATGAAGTCCCATCCTATCGGACTTTTGGATATTTTATCAATGAGATACTCAGCGATTCTATTGAGAAACTATTCTGTGATATCAATCAAAAAATTTTTGAGAAAGAACATACGGACCTGCAACATTTATATATTGACGGTTCTAAGTTTGAAGCCAACGCAAACAAGTATTCCTGGGTATGGAAGAAGGCGACTGAAAAATCCAGATACCGCCTGTTTGAGAAGATCACTTCCCTGTTTCAGGAAATTAATCTTGAGCTTCAATACACGGGGATAAAGTTCCGTATTAATACGGAATACTCGCCAGAATACCTAAAGGAAGCCGCATCGAAATACGTAGAAATCTGGCATTTGAATGAAACAACGTTTGTCGCTGGTAAAGGACATCGAAAGTCAGTCCAGCAGCGCCATTATGAAAAACTTAAGGAATATCTGTCAAAGCTGAATGAATATGTAGAAAAGATCCAAATCTGTGGAGATGGACGCAATAGCTATTCCAAGACTGATCATTCTGCTACTTTCATGCGAATCAAAAAGGACTATATGGGAAATGACCAGCTGCTCCCGGCGTATAATGTCCAGGTCGGTGTGGCGGATGAGTATATAGCGGTTGTTGATGTGAACCAATACCGTTCAGATATGGACTGTTTCATCCCCCTCATGAATAAGTTCCATGATATTTATGGATTCTACCCCAAATATCCGGTAGCGGATGCCGGTTACGGCTCGTATAATAACTATATTTTCTGTGAACAGAATGGGCTGGAAAAATATATGAAATTCCCAATGTTTAAGAAAGAAACCACTGACAAAAACTATCATGAAGACCCATTCCGGGCAGTTAATTTCAAGATCGACGGAGATGGAAAAATGCGGTGCCCTAACGGAAAGGGATTTCATTTGCAGTACCGTAAGGCAATAAAAGGAAACGCGTATGGACGGGAAGAGGAAATCTATCAGTGCGAAGACTGCAGTGGATGTCCTTATGCGGAAAAATGTAAAAAGGGAGAAGGAAACCGTACCGTGCGTGTCAATCAGGAACTAACAAAGATGCATCAGGAAGTGATTCAAAACCTTGAGAGTATCCAGGGGGCGCTGCTTAGAATGAACCGTTCCATCCAGGCAGAAGGTACTTTTGGTATTATAAAAAATGACCGGTGGTATAAACGGATTGTGCGAAGAGGGATAAAATCCGTTCAACTTGAAGTATACCTTGTTTCACTGGGACACAATCTTTATAAATTCCACAACAAACAGATGAAAATAAAATCAGTTGCATAGATTTGAAAATCAACAAATTTATGGGGTAAGGGGGAAATGCGCTTTTAGAGAGTACTTCGTTTATAATTTTTTAGTCTAAAAGAGCGTGTAAAAAATGATTTCTCGGGAGTATCCCAAAGTTTGTGTAAACCTCCAAACTGATGTAAGATAAAATTACTC
>OKWR01000216.1_pt1 | contig 73341 bp, 67 predicted proteins | sample 1607101 | NCBI WGS metagenome assembly OKWR01 (sample SAMN04414076, study PRJEB24778) | human gut metagenome | material: faecal | host: Homo sapiens
CGACATTGTTACTGTGAACGGCGTTGCAACAGACGTACTTTCCAATATCCTGAATATTACGATGGACGCAGGCAAAACCGTTATTGTAACATATAAGGCAATTCCACATACCCATACCTACGATCAGGAAATTCAGAAGCCGGAAACCCTCAAGTCGGCTGCCGACTGCACCAACGATGCAGTATATTTCAAGAGCTGCTCCTGCGGAGAGATCAGCACAACAGAAACCTTTACAGCAGCAGGTACACAGCTCGGGCACGCATGGGCAAGCGATTGGAGCAAAGACACAGACAATCATTGGAAAGAATGCTCTCGCTGCCACGAAAAGAAGGACGAGGCGACTCACGATTACGGCAGCGATAACATCTGCGACACCTGCGGATATGACAAGACCGTACCGCATACGCACAATCTGACCCTCGTTCCTGCAAAGGCTCCTACTTGCACGGAGAAAGGCAACACAGCATATTACACCTGCGACGGCTGTGACAAGTGGTTTGAGGATGCAACTGGTGCATCCGAAATTACCGACAAGACAAGCGTAATCCTTGCGGCAACAGGTCATAGCGTTTCCGACTGGAAGTTCGATAATACCGATCACTGGAAAGAGTGCACCGTTGTCGGCTGCGGCGTGATCATCGAGGACAGCAAGGCGGCGCATACCGCCGGTGAATGGATCATCGACACCCCGGCAACAGCTACCACAAGCGGCTCAAAGCATAAGGAATGCACCGTCTGCGGTTATACGATGACATCAGAAACTATCCCGGCAACCGGCGGCGGTGAGCATACTCACAACTACGGCAGCGAGTGGAAGTACGACACCGACAACCACTGGCATGAGTGCTCCTGCGAAGATAAGACCGATAAGGCGGCGCACGACTTCAAGTGGGTTGTTGACAAGGAAGCGACCGAAACGCAAAAGGGCTCTAAGCATGAGAAGTGCAAGGTTTGCGGCTACAAGAAGGCGGCAGTTGAGATTCCGGCTACCGGCTCCACAACAAAACCGACCGCTCCTACGCAAACCAACCCGAACACTGGCGCAGAAAGCCCGAAAACCGGTGACATCAGCAATATGATCCTCTGGATCGCACTGCTGTTTATCAACGGCGGTGTTCTGACAGGTGTAACGGTATTTGATAAAAGGAAAAGATATTTCGTCAAATAGTCAAAGATAAGTAACAATTAACGATCCATCACGTAAACATCACAAATACGGCACAGAGGGCATAAAAACCGCTGTGCCGTATTTATTTCCTTGGCGACTGTTTTTGAAAAATAAGCAATTTCTCGGGCATAACCCAACATTTTTTTGCCGTCAACCAGTTAGCAAGGAATATCAATGCCTATCAGATGGCAGAGGATTTTGCTCATAAATTCTTCTGGGAAAAAGGGTTTGAGGCTGAGAAGTTAGAGAAAAAACGAAAAGTAAAAAGGGAAAGTGATAAGAGATATTATTACAGAAATCGGGAGGAGATTCTTGCAAAAAGAAAAATAGGTAGAGAAAAGAAAAAAGCAGATCATGCAAGTGATCATACAAGCGAAAAGATGACCGAGACTGATTAAATAATGCTACTTTAATACTACATTTATGCTGCAAAATGTGTATAAATGTGATATTATATTTTCAGAGTTAAGGAAAGTGATGTGTGCTCAGTGGATACTTATAATGTAAAACAAATAGCAGAAATGCTTAATACGCAGCTAGAAACTGTACGACGTTGGATTCGAAGTGGAAAGCTATACGCAGAAAAAGCATCCAGGAAAGATGGTCATGTTGTTACAGAAGGTGATTTGAATAAATTCCTTAAGAGCTCACCAAAATATGCTGGTATGGCCGGTGGACTGGTAGGCGTAGCTATGATGATGCCTGTTGCGGCAGTTCCGGTTGTGGGTGGTATTGCAGCGACATATAAATTTTAGGTTCTGTAGCGATTGTAAGTGGTCTCGTATATAAGTACAGAAAGCCTTTAATGGATATGGAAAGAAAATTGATTACAAATGCATAGGAGGTATTTGCATGCCAGAAATGAAGGATTGGAAACATGATGCCGAGTATATAAGTTACGTTGAAAGTGGAGAATCGGCAGCGGTTTTTATTGTTAGAGATATTGTCAATTCCATTGATACAAAGGGGAAGTGGGTTGATGTGATTTCTCTTAATACATATTACAAAAGAGGCGCAGGCGATAGAATGGCATTTAATTGGATAATCGTTGAGCTTTTTCCAAGAAAAATGCAACCTAAATATGATAAAAACGATTCTGCGCATAATAGATATTTGACCTGGTTTACTGCCCATGAAGACATTGCCAAGCAGCGGCAGGCAGGATTTAATGGTGAGAAATATCTTGTGCTTTGCAATCTGTATAATAAGAACAAGAATAAATTTACCACACACACTATAATTGCCAGAAAGTATTGGGAACCAATGGAAGCCTATAGGCCAATGGAAGTAAAGGATCCGGTTGATTCAGAGTGGGAATATCGTATCCAGGCTGTTAAGAAGGTTAATGCTAAGCAGGTGAGCTATATTCAGAATCATGAGTGGGAACTTGAAGAAAAGATACGTGAAAATGGTAAACCAACATTAGCAATATTAGGGTTACAAGGATAGGAAACTGTCATACTTTTACGGGGTAAAAAATGCAAAAAACACCCTACAAATGCTCTTCGGTAACTTATCGAAGGGCAAATTAGCTCAAAAAGTGTGAGAGTTGAGTTGCCACGATAAATGTCACTATGTTGAGTTGTCGAGTTAGATGCTGGGGAGTTGTGGCTGTAAGATAGAATACTGACCACAAATATGAATTTTAATGAATGGGATGGAATATTTTATGATGCAGTAGTTGCAAATGCAATAATGGACAGAATATTACATCATGCACATGTAGTACCTATATCAGGAAAATCATACAGACTAAAAGATCATTTAAGACAACCAGACTAATTGTACATTTTTATATAATATTCAGTTTTGTTCTCATGATAACTCTCCTTGTGATCATATTGACAGGACTGTTCATCCTGCTTATAATTATATCTACGCAAATTGTAAATTCAAGTACTGATAATTATGACAGGTACTATCTTAGGAGAAAGTGAATGATACAGAACTATATTGAGAACGCCAATTTCGAAGATACCGGCTTTGCCTATACGTTGTCGCTGATCTCCAGCAAGCACAAGATGGTCACTCTTTACTGCCTGATGGAGTTTGAGACGGTGAGATTCAATGAGTTGAAACGGTATCTGAAAACCATTTTCGACAAAACTCTCAGCACGAATCTCAAGGAGCTGGAAGTGGATAAACTGATCGTCCGCACCGAGTATCCGCAGATCCCGCCGAAGGTGGAATATACGCTTTCGGAACGAGTAAAAACGCTGATGACTGTGCTGGATTAGTTCTGTGTCTGGGGCGAGGAGAATCGACTGACAGAGTGACAACTTCCAGATTGTCTAATTTTAAAATTTGAAAAAAGAGGAATCGTGTACGATTCTTTAGGTATTCATCTTTGAGAAGGAAAGATCGAGAAGTAACAAATAATATTGAAATTCTGCAGATTATTGAAAAAGCGAAAGTCCTGCTAGAGTTCTTAGAAACATGGGAACAAATTTATAATCCCGATTTTAAAGTGGTCGAATTCGACCACTTTAAAAATTATTTAATTCCAGCATGTGATTACCAAGAAGATATAAAGTGGATTCCTTATGTGGAAGAGGCAGATTTACTAAACGTAGCATTGTTTGGTTTTACAGCAAAAGCATGGAGAGATGCAACCCTGAACTTGCCAGGAAAAGTAATGTTAGAGATTATGCAACTATAAATGAATTGACAGTTTTATCAAATTTTGAATCTCATAACACTCAAATGATACGTGAGGGAAAAAGTAAGATGGATAGATTATGGCATTGAAGGAAATTGCCGAATATCAGCTTCAAGTTTTGAAAGAAGCTGAAAAAATTAATAATAGAATAGAGGAAGTATAAATATTAAAATTGGGAGTGATTATTTGAAAAAATAACAAAGATGCTACATCTATACTCGAATATTCACTTCAGTGCAGGTAGATGATTGAAAAATAAATCTGATTTATATAGAAGTTTATACTATGAATTTATTACAAGGAAGCATTAAAAGTTAATACAACCAGAGGAGAATGGAGTTATGAACAAAATATTTTGCAAAATCACAGAAATGATTAATGAAAGTATAAGCAAGTATTTACCGGATGTTAAGCCAGAAGATTTAGAAGAAAATGGTAAGATATATTATATGAATGGCAAGAATGGTACCGAGTTCGATTGGTATGTCAATGATAAAATTTCTGATATGATGGTATTCTATAATGATAAGGACAATTTAGGTGCTGTAAAATTAACTGTTTATAATAATGGTTGCGTGCTGATATATGTCTACGGGGATAAAGGTAATAAACTTGTTCAGGAAATAAAGACTTTTATTGATATAAATGAAAATGAAATATTTGAATTAGCTGTAATATTGAGAAATGAAGCTGATGATAAGAGAGTCTGGGATTCGGACATTGAGAAAATCAATACAGATATCGTAATATCAGATGATATGATTACAGAATACAAGAGCCATGAAAAATATTATAAAAAAATGAGAATGAGAAAAGAAATGTTGGGTTTAGGGGCTTATGTCTCGAAAAAGATAATTGAAGAGGGTTGGAAAGTCGGCTATATGAGTAGAGATGAAGCTATGCATGAGGGCGATAGTGGCTGGGCATTCATGGCAGGAAATGAAGATGATGACTATGTTAATGATTATCGAAATATTGCACTTTGCAGCATATATGAGGTGTGCAGATTGGACCCTGCTGTAGGTAAATACATAGTCAATCCGGTAGGAACTAAGATGATACGAGTATCTTCAAGCGAATTTGAAATTGATAATAATGATATAAAGATATATTTGGAGAAAAGATAATGCATTACGTCAAAGTAAAAGGAATACTTTCAGCTAAAAACGGAATGAATATTTACAGAGGCTGTTCACATGGCTGCATCTATTGTGACAGCAGAAGTAATTGTTATGGTTTTACGCATGAATTTGAAGATATTGAGGTTAAAGAAAATGCAGTAGAGCTTTTAGAGCAGGCACTTAAGTCTAAGCGTAAAAAATGTATGATTGGGACAGGTGCAATGTGTGACCCATATATGCATATTGAAGAAAAATTATGTCTTACAAGACAATGCCTTGAATTAATTGATAAATACGAATTTGGTGTGGCAATACAGACTAAGTCAGACAGAATATTAAGAGATATTGACCTGCTGAAATCAATAAATATGAAGGCAAAAGCTGTCGTGCAGATGACACTTACAACTTATGATGAAAAGCTATGTAAGATATTAGAACTGAATGTATCGACGACGAGAGAAAGATTCGAAGTGCTTATGGAATGTAAGAAGGCAGGAATACCGACAGTTGTCTGGCTTTCACCAATTCTGCCATTTATAAATGATACGGAAGAGAATATAAGAGGAATACTGAATTATTGTGTCCAGGCAGGTGTGAAAGGTATCATATGCTTTGATATGGGTGTTACTTTAAGAGATGGTGACAGAGAATATTTCTATCAGGCATTAGATAAATATTTCCCGGGAATGAAGTTAAAATATATTAAGAACTATGGAAATGCATATGAGTTATCAAGCCCTGAAAGTAAGAGACTTATGGAGATTTTTCGTGAGGTATGTAAGGCGAATGGAATTATGTATGATGTAGAAGAGTGCTTCAGATATCTTAATGAATTTCCTGAGAAATATGTTCAACAATCGCTATTTGATATTAATTAATAAAGAAATATGTTCAATAATCATTAATTATTTAATTGGATAAATTAATATTACAGAGGAAGGAAATGTAGTAATATGCAAGCTATTGACAATGAATTTTTTGATGAATATAAGAAATTAGATAAAATCTGTGGAGAAATTTTTAATTGTACAAATGGTGTATCAGAATATATTTCACAAATGGATATGACTGGTGGAAGAAAATATAAAATTTCTACCTGGAATGAAGATTATAGGGAATTAATACATCTTCGTTCAGTTAGGAATGACCTTGCTCATAATACATATGATTATGCAATTTCAAACCAAAATGATTTGGAAATGGTTAAAAAATTCTATGAGAGAATTATAAATCAGGAAGATCCATTTGCACAATTACGAAAATTGGATGAGAATGAGAGAAAGATAACGAAAAATAAAGCATCTACTGTACAAGCTAAGCCGGTATCAAATAATAAATCGCTATATGAAAAAATATCATTTGCAATAGATGATATCGAAGATAAGGATAGCTGGAAAAATACGAAATCATCGGATGGATTAAGTGATTTATCAAAGATACTTATTGCATTAGGAATTATTTTTGCTATAGGAATTATTTTTATGTTGCTATAAATTTATAGAAAATTATATGTGATTATTATGTTTCTTGCAGATAACATAGGAAGCAATATATCAGTTTCTTCTAAGCTGTCGTGCAAATGATACACACAACTTATTTAGCTTTCTAACAATTCATTTACACAGGAACGGAAGAACTCCAAAGGTTCATCGCTTTTTGCAGAACATATGAACACCCAGTCATATGGATTACCTTCAAATAAATCTTCATATCCACATTTATGGAGAAGAGCATTAGCTTCATCTATATAAGTAGTAAATCTTTCGGAAGCAGAATACTCTGACATATCAGATATTCCGAGCTTTATATTTACCCAGAAACTATAGAAATCTAACAGAATAATCATCTTACGGATTCCATCATATGATTTAGACAGAGAGACTTTCTGCTCAGATAAAATGTCCGACATTACCTTTTTATTAGGAAAATTATTTCTGACAATATAAGGAATGTCAGGAGATTTTGGCAAGCCGGTAGATGAAGAAAGCAGACGTTCTAAAATAAATGTGTTTGAGCATACATTCTTACCATTGATAGTTTCGTAAATATATTTATCATAATAAGAACTTTTTTTTGCATCATACAATATTTCTTTCATAATAAGACCACATTTATCATAGTGATTTATTCTGATATGTTCAGAATTATCAATATTGTTCGAATTAATTCTACGGGTAAGTAATCTCTTAAGATTATGAATCTCTTTCTTTACAGCATCAGAAACAATCAATGTCTTAACCAGAGCATTAAGATTTGCAAATGCCGTCTTATTCCATTCATTAAAATTATCCTTATTTGCTGTTAAAAAATCTATTATTTCCTCTTTAGAGTGCATATCAGAAATATGTTCCTGGACAAAAAGCGTATAATTTTCCGTAGGATAGGCGGAAATTTCAGAAGGAGAAATAGATTCAAAAGTACTATTAGAAGCATAGATTGTGTCAATGATTTCTAAGGCTTCCTGATAACCGACATTATTACGGAAAGCATAATAAAAGACTGCCTCCTCAATTGTATGACAATTAAAGGCTCTGTCGTAATATACGTGACCGAAGAACCATTTTGTTTCATCAAATGTCAGATTTAATGCAAAGCAGATTTCATATATCTGCTGACGATAGCCAGCTTCCACTTTAGGCCGGTGTTTGCCCTGAAACCATGAGAGGACAGTATTGTATTCTATTGAAGAACCAATTTTATGTAATTTATTAAATAGACACTTAGCCATCTGCTCTTCGGCATATGAATCAACAGATTCCAGTTCCATGGAATTAATTCTGACAGATTCAGATTTAGTGGAATCAATATTAATGGGAGCAATATTAGATAAAGCGATGGTATTTGAATCAATATTAATGGAATTAATATCAATAGAATCAGAATTGTCAGAGATGTTTTCTATATATTTGTCCAGAAAAATCTTAATTAATCCTGTTCTAAACGAGCGGAAAGATGCAGGGGCTTTAAGAAAATCTATTGCATCTTCAACATCATCAATAGATGGGTATTCAGTTGTACTTTGCTTATTAAATTCAGTATAATCCTGTCTCATACTAATCCTCTTTTCTGAACGATTTATCGCGAAGAGGCAGTCAGAAATTCGCGGAGGCGATTTCTGGCTTGCCATAATAGCTATTTGCTTTTGCTCCAAAGCAAATAGCTGTGTGAACAATAATCGCATCGGCATTATTGTTCACACTAATCCTCTTTTCTAGGCGATTTGATTCTATTATAAAATAAAAGTAATGATTTATCTACAAAAATGTAGTAGTATGTATATATTAAAATGTAGTAGTATGTATATTAAATTGAACGTGTATGGAGAATTATGAATATGGTTGATAACAGAGCAGGATTAGAAAAAAACAGTGAGATTATAATACAGGATAAAATCTATAAGATAGAAAATGAAATAGGCAGAGGGGCAAACTGCATCGTTTATAATGCTAAATACAGAGATAATCTGGATATAGAGCATAACATCAGATTAAAGGAATGTTTTCCGGTGTATTTAAGTTTAGAAAGAACGAGAGATAATGAAGTTGTAGTATGTGATGATAATACTTTACGATTTGAAAATGTGAAGAAAGAATTTATTGAAACTTATAGAAGAAATGTTGAGTTGAGAAAGACACTTGGACTTATTAATTCCACCATTAATTCTACAGATATTTTAGAGTACAATAATACGGTTTATTCTGTAATGTCTCTGGATGAAGGGATTGACTATGGAAAATATGAAGATAAATCTTTAATCGAATTGTTAGAACATATCAAAAGCATAGCGATAATTATAGAAAAATATCATGGCAATGGCTATCTTCATCTTGATTTAAAACCTGAAAATGTATTTATTATGCCCGAAACTACAGAACATATTATGCTATTTGATTTCGATTCAGTAATAACATTTGCAGGGATTGAAGCAAATGATAAAGTGAACATTTCATATACAGAGGGATTTTCAGCACCGGAGCAGATTCAGGGACGTATTAACAGAATAGGAAAGCATACGGATATATTCTCAATAGGTGCGATATTATTCTATAAATTATTTGACAGAAAACCTGATTTGGATGATATGAGAATATCAAGCAGGTATAACTTTGAAGATATGAGATTTAAGGATTCGAGATATCAGCCGGCTTTGTATAAAACAATGGAGAAATTTCTAAGAAAAACATTATCTGTATCAACTGCATCGAGATGGAGTGAAATGAAGCAGGTTATAGAGGCGTTAGATGAGATGATTAATTTATCAGATGTTACCAGATTATATCTGGTTGATTCATTTCAGTATAATCAGGCTTGTTTTGTTGGAAGAAATAAAGAGATAGAATGTATTAAAGAAATGTTTAATGACAGTAATGCTATATTTCTGTCAGGAATAGGTGGTATAGGTAAAACAGAGCTTGCGAAACAATACGTGAAGAGAAATCGTAAAAATTATAACAACGTTGTATTTGCAATATTTAATTCAAGTATTGAGCAGATGGTATGTGAAAGTGTTAATATTAATGGAATATCCAGAGATAAAGATGAAAGCACAGTTGAATATTTTAATCGTAAGATGCAATTATTAGAAACAATATTAACAGCTGATGATTTGATAATTATGGATAACTTTGATGTTGATTCAGAGATAAATTTAGAACGATTTCTTCAATTACCATGTAAATTCATAATTACGACAAGGGAGGATTTCAGAGATTATAATTATAAGCAGCTTGTGGTTGATAAGATAGAAGATGAGGAGGATATTATGGAATTATTCTTATCGTATAACGATATAGAATATTCTAAGTCAGAGAAAGAGGCGATAAGTGAATTATTACAATTCGTGGATTATCATACGATGACTGTTGAATTGATTGCTAAATATCTTCAGCACTCAGACATTTCTCCGGAAGAATTGATTGATAAATTTCTAGAGCAGGAAGGAATAAATAATACTAATGATACTAAGATAAAACACAGGAAAGATAGAAAATTATCGGCTGAAAGTGTAAACAGACATTTAAGAATGTTATTTGACTTATCAGGATTTGATGAGATTGAAAAGGAAATATTATGTGATTTATCAATATTTGCAGGTGTTAATATAAGACGTGGCAAATTCGAAGAATTATGTGATATAAAGAATGCACATATCAAAGTTGAGAAACTTATTAAACATGGCTGGATTATGGAAGATGAGATTACAGGCAAAATATATCTTCATCAGATTATACAGGATCTGGTATATAAGGATTTAGCTCCTGATACCTCAAAGTGTGAGGGGATAATTCGTGGAATGAGTAAATATATGGAAGAAGAACCGAAGAATTTCACCGAAAAACACAATAAAGAACTTCTGTTAGATATATTTTTAGAAAGAATGTCAGGTAATACCATAGAGTATGCGAAGTTATGTATGCTGTCTAAAAAAGTTGAGAATCTGGAGAAAGCAGAGGAAATCCTTCTTGAATATAATGATAGAGAAAAGTACAATCTATTGCAGAAGACCTATAAGAAATTAATCGATGCATTTACCGAATCAGATTATATATTAGAAATAGAAAGTGATGATGCTCTTGATATAGTGTTTGCTAAAATCTATAATTGGTTAGAGAAAGCAATTGATTGCTGTGAAGAGTATTCAGAGGACCCGGACTATCTGTCACAAGAATTAATAGAAGCGGGACAAATTACGGATAGGGCAATTGATGGAAATATAATAATATCTTTTTCCAAAAAATATTCTGTTCTAGACAGCATATACGAATTAATTTCCAAGATATATGAAATTGCGACTGATAATATTCCAAAGTCATCTTATAATAATGAAATTAAAGAGAGGATGTATTCTGAAATTAAGAGTTTATATTATAGAAATAATATTCTAGGATCTTATAAAGATGAATATGTGGCAGACTCAGAAAAGGCGTTCTTCTATCAGAAAAAGATGATGGAATTAAGACCGGATAAACCAGATATAATCAAGCATTATGGAAATACAGTGACAGAAGCTGATGTTGCTGAAGATTATCGTAAAAGGGGAGAGTATGATAAAGCTATAGCAATGTATAAATCCGGATATAAAGAAGGTAATCTGGCATACAAAACTGTTATGGAGGAGCTTGCTGACATTTATTGTGAAATAAATGATATAGATAAAGCAATAGAATGTCTTGAAAATATATTGGCAGCAGAAAAAAACTACGAAAATACACAAGAAGGTATTTATTGGTATTCTGAGTGGGTTTGCTGCAAATTAATCAGACTGTTAGTGAAACAGAAGAGATATGACACTGCCACGAAATATTGTTATGAGTTATTACATTATTGTGATGAGAAATGTGCAGTATATATTTTAGTTGCTTATTTTTATCTGTACAAAATGTCTGAGGATAGAGATAAGCAGGATGAACTATGGAATATATGTCTTGAATATTATAGAAAGACTGGTGATAACGGGATACCAGAAAAACTCTATGAATTTATCAAGGAATATTTGAAAAAAGAAATGCCTGATGGCAGAGAAATAATTCAAATTGTAGATAAAATATTTGGAGAAAATTATGAGAAATTTCGAGTTGAAATATTAGAAAATTCAATAGAGAAATATAAAAGTTGCAAAAATGGATATGAACCCGATTATTATATCGTTCTATTTTATGCTAGGTTGGCGAAAATCAAATATCCATCATCCAAACATAAAGATATGATGGAAAAGTGTCGAAAAGCATTGGACATTTATAATGAATTCGTAAGAAAATATTCATTAGAAAAATATATAGGAAAATATTTGGAGATGGATAAAGAAGAAAAGCATATAGAAAATAATGAGGGAAAGCAAGTAAAAAAGTATGTAGATAAGAATACAGAAAATCATATGGAAAAGGATGCCGAATTCTTAAGAAGTTATATTTATGATATTATAGCTAAAAATATAGAATATGGAAAATATGATTATGATGAAATAAAGAAATATAAAAGAAAATGTAATTATGAATTATTAGCTGAAAATAAAATCCATATGTCCGTATTAGCAGATGATGAGATTATTGATATATGGGAAGGAGCAGCATATAGTTATGATATGGTTGAAAATTATCGAAAAGCATCTGAATGTCTGATAAGGGCTTTACCCAATATGCTTAGGATATACGAGAATGATAAAAATAAAGAATTTGAATCTACATATTATAATTTAATGAAAGTTATAATTAATACATATATCGATGATGAGGATAATCAGAATGCATCCTTGTATATTGAGAAACTATATGCTGAGTTTATGGATTATATCAATAATAATAAGAAATGTGATGAATTAGTAAGAAGTGATATGGTCAGAATAATGTCTGATATAGCATATTTGTTTCTTAGCTTAGATTATATAGAGCTGGACGTAAAACCAGATATGGATTATATAAAAATGGCACTTGATAAATACCTATGCACATTGTATTTATTAGCTGTTGAGAATATAGATGTAGATTTAATAAAGAATATAAATAATTCAGAAACACAGATAGAGAAAATGTATCAAAGTATAATGGAAAGTTCTTGTAAAGACAGTATATCAGAGAAAATTGATTGGATATTGTCAGTAGCAGATGATATTAGTGAGACTGTGTATACCGAAACGAAACAGGAGGATAAATATAAAATATACAAGAAGATTGCAGATTACTTTATTGATAAATATAAGAAAAATGATATGGAATTTAGATAAATTCAGGTGAATCAAAGTAAATAATACTTGATGTGATAATGTATCATACATTAGTGATTAGACAAAATGTCTGAGAATTAATGTGTGGTACATTTTTTATATAATCAAAATAAGAATTTGCTTAAAATCACAATTACAAAATTGTGGAATAAAGATAGTATTCTATAGTCATAAAAGCAGAGAAGAAGACCGGTGGTATATCAGAAAAAAGAATAGAAACATCTTAAGAAAACAGTAAAAACATCTTATGAAGAAACTGAAAAGATATCATGGCAATGTATAGTAGGAGGTCTATATGTCTAAAAAGATTACTATAATCCAGATAAAAACAAATGACAGAGGCAGTATGGGAATAATGGAATTTACGGAAATAGAAAGTAAAACAGATACTTTCAGGAAATATGTAAAAGGCGAGATAGATATTATACATTTTGATGATATTTGTATCGTATTTAACAGGGAAAATGAAAAATCGAAATTACCTCTTAATTGTATGATAATGGATAGTAACAGACAGGTAACAGGTGGCCTATTTGGAAATATATGTATATGTAGGACAGGAATTAATGGAGAATTCTTAAGCATAAGAAAATCAGATGTACAATTCATCAATGAAAGATTAATTCCTGTAGAAAGCAGAAAAATACTTGATTGGCAAATGCCAGATATATAAATTACATAATGGTTTTATAATGGCTTAAAAAATTCATTAAAATCACAACCAAAAATCTTAGTTAGAGCTATTAGCATATCAACTGTCGGATTATTTAAGCCATTTTCAACCTTGCTGAAGATACCGGTTGTTACATTAACGTTTTCAAGTTGTAATCTGGCAATCACATGGACCGCCTTCAAGCCACGTTCTTTACGTAATCTTCTAATGTTTGAGCCAATTATGGGATTCTTGCTCTGTGTTATTCTTTCAGACATAAACATCACCTCATAAGTGAGTTTATCCAAAATGGAAGTAAAAAAGTGTCCAAAATGGAAGTTTTTGCTTGATGAAGTATATATATGAGTGATATAATAAAAATATGTCGAAAGAAAGTGTTGGAACTGGGACGATATGGATTGGAGGAAGGAAATAATGAAAAATATATTAGATAAGTCAATGAAAATAATTATAAAAATGTTTTTTACTATTGTAATAACATTTGCATTATGTAAGCTACCAGCTAAAATAGCAGAAAAAATTGGCTATATGGAATCACAGAAAAAACATTTTGAGCAAAAAGTCGAAGAGGAGGATTAGTAATATGGAAGATATGGAGAAATTAAATGTTATGAAAGAACTTAGCAATAAATATTATGATGAAATGAGAAAATGGGGACATGTTAATCTTATTATTGCAGGAAAAACCGGAGTTGGAAAAAGTACACTTCTAAATGCTGCTTTAGGTGGAAATCTTGTAAAAACAGGAATTGGTCGTCCAATAACTGATTTAGGAGATGTAAAATGGTATGAAAAAGATGGAGTCCCACTTAGAATAATGGATACAGTCGGATTAGAGTTAGATGCAGAAAAAAGAAGACGATCATTAAAGGCGATAAAAAATGAAATAAAGAATAATCGTAAGAAAGACGAAGCGTATGCAATGTGGTACTGTGTGTCTTGTGAGAGTGATAGATTAGAAAGTTTTGAAGCAGAGTACATTAATGAAATATCAGAAGAAATAAGTGTCATATTGGTTATTACAAAGGCTTTTAGAATAAAACATGCAGAAAAATTAATTAATGCGATTAAAGACAGCTATCCCGGATTAAAAGTAGCAAATATTATAAAAGTTTTAGCTCAAGATGAGGATCCGGAGGATTGTGATGAAGGAGTAATACCTAAAAAGAAATTTGGGGTTAGTGATTTATGTGAGGCAACATACCAGATTTTACCGGAAGAACTTCAAAATGCTTGGTGTAGTGTTCAAAAGGGATCAATTGACTTAAAGATTAAAAATGCTAACATAATAGTAAATGCAACAGCTGCGTCATGTTTTACAGTAGGATTTATACCTGTATCATTTGCAGATGCTCCAGTTCTTATAGCAGCACAGATAGGAATGCTGGCAAAAATTACAGCAATATTTGGAATATCTTTAAAAGATCATTTCCTTAGGACTGCTATTACGTCTATATTGGGAACATCCACCACTACGGTAACAGGTAAAACCATAGTAACCGAACTATTGAAATTTGTACCGGGAGTAAATACGGTAACTGGTGTAATTAGTGGTACAACAGCTGGAATGCTAACAGTGGCATTAGGAAAATCATATATTGAAATTATGATAAAAGTTGAAAAGGGTGAGATTGATGAAAGAAATCTTGCTTCGAAAAATGTTCAAAACCAATTAAGTCAAATATTTAAAAATAAATTGCAAATAGAAAAAAAATTACATGAATAATTATAGTTAATGGAGTTGTAGCCATGTCTGGTCTGGAGATTATAAAATGAATAGAAGTACTGAAAAAATACTTATTATATGTGAAAAGTGTGGAAAACATATGGAATATAATCCAAACGATTCATATAAAATTATAAAATTGGCAAAGCAGAAGGGAAAAATATTATGCCCAAGTTGTAAAATGAAAAGAGCATTTAAGAGAAAAGAAAAATAGAAAATTAGATTCTGTTATTGTAATATAATATTATTTCGTATAATAATATAAAAAGCTGCTATTGAATCAATAACAGCTTTTTCACTTCCCACAACTTATATTTATCTTTGTGTTTTACAGCCTCTTTTTCCCCTAAAATCATTGCAACATTACATCAATTATAGTATTATACTACATATAGAAAAAACGACAGAATATGACAATGCACGAAGATGAGCAGAGATAAGATATTTAGTTTTGATATAAACTTTATATCTTATTTTTTGCACGACATTTTTAGAGAGGGTAATTGCATAAGAAGATTCGTTTACAGTATTGAGGAAGGATTACTATTAAGATGATAATAACGATTATTGAGAAGATTTATTCATTTCTTTGGGGTGATATTTTGAGGATACCACTGCCACAGGGAGAAAGTATTGGTATATCTTTACTTGTGCTTATTTTGATTCCAACGGGAATTTATTTCACGATAAGAACAAGGTTATTACCGATAAGATTATTTCCGGATATGGTCAGGGGACTTACGGAGAAAAAGAAGCATAAGGACAGCCTAACGGCATTTCAGACATTGATTGTATCGACAGCAACGAGAGTCGGAATGGGAAATCTAGTGGGCGTTGTAGCTGCGATTTCAGCAGGTGGCGCAGGTGCAGTATTTTGGATGTGGGTAACGGCAATTATTGGCTCGTCTACCGCATTTATAGAGGCAACATTGGCACAGATGTATAAGGAAAAAGACCCATTGTACGGAGGATATCGTGGAGGTCCGGCATATTATATCCATAGCTTTTTTGAAAATAAATTCAAAAAGAAGAGAAGATATATGCTTATATCGATTTTATTTGCAATATCAGGACTTATCTGCTGGTGCGGAATCAGCCAGGTTATAAGTAACTCTGTTGCATCTGCATTTGATAATGCATTTAATATACCACCGCTATATACTACAATTGCGTTGGTGGTGATAGCAGCGATAATTGTTCTCAGGAAAAATGCAACTGTCAAGGTGTTAGACGTAGTTGTTCCAATTATGGCTGTATGTTATTTTATAATCACATTATTTATTATTATAAAAAATATTGGAAGTATTCCGGGCGTATTTGGAAGAATTTTCGAAGAGGCATTTGGAATCCGACAGGTAGCAGCAGGAGGTTTTGGTGCAGTTCTTATGAATGGTGTTAAGAGAGGATTGTTTTCAAATGAAGCGGGTTCTGGTTCAGCACCATGTGCGGCAGCGGCAGCAGAATGTGACCTTCCGGTCAAAGCAGGATTTACACAGGCACTAGGTGTATTTATCGATACGATAGTGATATGTAGTTGTACAGCAATGATTATGCTTACTGCACCAAGACATATTGTTGATGGTAAGGCAGGAATGGACTTATTACAATCGGCAATGCAATATCATCTTGGTAAATTCGGTGTAATATTTATTGCGATTACGTTGTTTCTATTCAGTTTCTCGACATTTATCGGAATTCTGTTTTATGCCAGAAGCAATGTGGCATATCTGTTTGGTGACAGGTGGCTTTGGCAGACGTTATATAAAATAATTGCGTTAGTAATGTTATTTATCGGTGGAATTGCGACATATACATTTGTATGGGACTTAGGTGATGTCGGAATAGGACTTATGACTATATTTAATATCGGAATGTTATATCTGATGGGTGGACAGGCATTAAATGCTCTGAAAGATTATGAGAAATCTAAGAAAATATAAGATGAAAGTAGGTTAATTATGAAACGTGAATCTTTTAAGTCGAGGCTTGGCTTTCTGCTTGTAAGTGCCGGTTGTGCGATAGGAATTGGAAATGTATGGAGATTTCCATATGTGACAGGTGAAAATGGTGGAGGCCTGTTTGTATTATTATATTTATTATTTTTAATTATAATGGGACTCCCTGTACTTACAATGGAACTTGCAGTTGGTCGTGCAAGCCGTAAAAGTGCAGTACTAGGATATAAGGAATTAGAGAAAAAAGGCAGTAAATGGCATATACATGGCTGGATTGCTATACTTGGCTGTTGCGTTCTTATGATGTATTACACAACTGTTTCGGGCTGGATGGTATCATATTTCTTTAAGTTTCTTAAAGGAGATTTTACTAAAGGAATGAGTACAGAGGATACAAAAGCAGCGTTTGGTAATCTTCTTTCTGATCCAAAGCAGATGACATTCTGGATGGTACTTACAGTTGTACTTGGTTTCTTCGTATGCAGTAGAGGATTACAGAATGGTCTTGAGAAAATAAGTAAATTTATGATGAGTGCATTACTCATTTTGATAGTTGTATTGGCAATACATAGTATTACACTTCCAGGTGCAGCAGAGGGTGTTAAATTCTATCTTGTACCAAATATGAAGAGTGTATCAAATGTAGGGCTGAAGAATATAATTACTGCGGCCATGAATCAGGCATTTTTTACATTGAGTCTTGGCGTGGCAGCAATGGAAATATTCGGAAGTTATATGAGTAAGGATTTCACTCTTGCAGGAGAGGGCGTTAAAATATGTGGACTTGATACATTTGTGGCAATAATGTCAGGACTTATTATTTTCCCAGCATGCTTTAGTTATGGTGTAGAAGTAGATGCCGGTCCAAGTCTTATATTTGTTACACTTCCTAATGTATTCGTAAATATGGCAGGTGGTCGAGTATGGGGCTGTTTGTTCTTCTTATTTATGACATTTGCAAGTTTCTCGACAGTCATTGCTGTATTTGAAAATATTATGTCATTCTGCATGGATATGTTTGGCTGGAGCAGAAATAAAGCCGCTGCCGTAAACGGAATTATTATTCTTGCAGCAAGTATGCCATGCGTATTAGGATATAATATATGGAAAAATCTTCATCTTATCGGAGGTCGTGATGTGCTAGACAGCGAGGACTTCATTGTAAGTAATTTGCTGTTGCCGATAGGTTCGCTTGTATATCTGATGTTCTGTGTTACTAAATGGGGCTGGGGCTTTGATAAATATATTGATGAAGCCAATACAGGTAAGGGTATTAAGATTTGTAAGAAACTTAAATTATATTTTCAATTCATATTACCGATATTAATTATATTTATTCTGATTCAGGGCTTGATATAAAAGTTGTCTAATATAAAAGTCGTCTAATGTAAAAGTCGTTCAATATAAAAGTCGAATTGATACTTAAATCAATTCGACAGTTTCAAAGAATGTGTCCCAATATTTTCTTCCAATAGGAATATTATTGCCACAGATGTTCAGGCATCGATTTAATCGGTCGGTATTTTCAATGTAAAAAGGATTAATAAGGTAGTGCTTATGACATTGAATCAGTCTCGAGTCCGTCATTCTTATAAAATCTTCTATAGTATACATACTTGTAATAATACGTGAATTAGTAAGCTGAAGGGTTTTTCGGCGGTCAGATGCTTCGATTAATATAATGTCATTAACGGAAATGTGGTGCTTGATTCGTTCAATATCACAGACAGTAATCATTGTCTCGAGAAAACCGGTTAATAACATGTGTGATATCTGGTTCAGGATAATGCCAGCGTCGTATGGCTTAGTAATATAATTATAGCAATGAAAATTAGACATTGCATAATGACCATCACCTGAAACAGATGTTAAAAATAATATCGGTGTTTTAAAATAAACATTAATACCACGAAGATGTTTCGCAATAGCATATCCACCTTTATCATTTTCTAGCTCAGTAAGATGAATATCTAAGAGAAATAAAGTGAAATTTATTGTGTGTACCGAATCATCTATTATTTTAAGTGCCTGTTCAAGATTGTCTGTATGAGTTATAGTCCAGTCGGGATATTTCTGACTTATGGTAGTTGAAAGCATCCCGGCTTGTAAATTATCATCTTCTACAATAAGTACATTTTGCATCGCAATCCTCAATTCTATAGTTTAATTTTAAATATTATCCAATATCTGCCTTCATGCTCTAAGCAATCTACATAGAGATCACTGTCGTTATATTTCAGTATTTCCTTTTTTAAATAATATAAGCCCATACCATGGGAAGCTGTAGTAGCAGTATTTTTTGATGAATAACCATATGTAAAAAATTTATTGGTTTCTTCGTGTGAATAATATTTTAAAACAGGGTTTCGTATTTCTATTTCCGTATATTTATTATCTGATTTAATATTAACATAAATATTGTCTTTTGGGTAGCTCGCATCAATAGCATTTTGAAGTAAAATACATGATAAATCAGTCAGCAGTACCTCTGATGCCTGACTTACTAATGTTTCAGAGATTATATCAAAATTGATTATAATATCTTTAGCTTCTGCCTTAATTGACAGACTATATAATGCAGCAGCAAACAATGGCATATTTATGGAAAGCAATGGATAACTACGCAACGGTTTACCATATGTGTTAGTATAATCATGAAGCTTTTCTCTTATATCGTCCAGGTTATCGGTTGAATCACATAGAAGTTGCAAGGTCTGAATTCTGTTTGAGAATTCATGCTGACTTGAACGAATATCTTTAATTAACTCTTCATAAATAGGCTGGTTCTTCAGATAACTCTGGAGTTCATGTTCTTTGGCTAAAATAACACGCTCATAATATAATAATAAGAGGTTACATAGAATTAAGAACATTATGAAAATTATATATACATAAATGTGTCTATATAGAAATTGTATATTCATTTTGGCAATTATTATAACTGAAATTACAATGAAATATGAATAAATTAATGCAATTTTATATGAAAATCTGGTTGAAGTAATTATGTTGTAAATCTTGTATACAGGAGTAAAAACTAAGATGAAGGATAATGCTATGGTAACAAGATTGCCTGTTAATTCTAAGATTTCAGGCTTCTGTATGGCTAAATGAATTATGGATACTATAATTGCACTCACAATTTCAAGAATCAGACTAGTTATGGTGGATATAAATAAAAGTAATATTTTCTTAAATATCTGGTCTTCAAATAATGAACATATAATCAGAAAGACTAATTGTCCAAATAGTGTCATAGCGATAAGCTTATCATAAATAAGATAATTAATGGTAACCATATCGATTAAGACTATAATTGATAAAAGAATTATTTTATTTATATTTAGTTTTCTTCGGGTATATGCCTTCGAAATAAAAATTATTATCATACATTCGAATAACGGGTATAAAAAACTCATAAAAACACCTCATTTTTTAACTAAATTATATCAAAAAAAAGTGGCAAAAACCAACATTTTTCTGAAACTTTTCGAAAAAAATGTCGTTCGTTACGTGAAACGTGTCGTTCGTTACAAGTTGTCCCAAACGTATTGAAAAAGTTAATTTAGAATATAAAATATTATATATGAAGAAAAACAAATTAAGCTGGTTAAACCAGTGGGACATACTGAACAACAAAATTTCAAAAAAATTAGCTAATAATTTATGTAATAATGAAAGGTCTGCTAATATAGTAGCATATGGCATAAATGTACTTATTAATGACATTGAAAAAGGATTTATTCTGGTTACGACATTTACGACTATGGGATTAATAAGTATGTTTGTCAAATCATTTATAATTATAGCTATGTTACGAATGTGGATGGGAGGTAGCCACAGAAAGACCATGCTTACATGTATTCTTCAGTCATATGCCGAATTTATGTCTGTATATTTAATTAGTTGGATAATTGATTATACAATTCAGCTTCAGATAGTTGTGACATTAATAATATGTCTGATAGATTTATTATATTGTCCGATAATTCTGAGTAAGAGAGGCAAATATAAAAAGAGAAAATTATATTTATTCAAATGTATTGCCTTAATTAATATTTTAATATTGACGACAATCTGTTTCTATGTTGGCAATAATCTGAAAATATTGATATTATCCTGCGAAATAATCCAAATTATTGATGTAATTCTGGCGAAAGTAACAAAATTGAAAGGAGAAAGATTATGAAATTTAAAGAAAAAGTTGCAAATTGGATTGAAGACTTAACAGAGGAAATTTTCCAGAATACTGCAAGTCAGTTACTCTGGGGTGAACCAGACGTTCCAGAAGAATTATTAAATATCGTTTCAGACGAAAACTAAAGCTATCAAGGTAGGTAATAATATGAAGCAATTTTATGAATGTAACATTGCGGGAAAAATATTAGCTGTTTTGATAACGGGAGACTTTGCCTAAGCAAAGAAAATTTGTTGTAATTGGTTATTGTAAAACGAGTTATGAAAAAGGTTATTACAGAGCCGGGTGAAAATTAGGCTCTGAAACAATAAAGATGTATTCATAATATAAATGGGAATATAGATAAGAGAACGGGGTATAAAGAATATAGTAAATAATGATGGATAATAGAAGAATATCTTCTGTTATCCATCATTTATTTATCAAGGAAAATATATATTTAGGAGAAATTACAAATGTTATTTTTATAATATATGGGGCAATATGGTTGCTTTAATAAAAAATAGCATTTTATAGTTTACTAATCCTCAAGTCTTATAATCAGTTTGATAGTTTATTTATTCATTAAGTCAATAAGTGACTGCATTTTAGCAGATATAGTATCAAGAATTTCTGTATTATTGTCTTCGGATGACATTGTTTCAGTCGCATGTGCAGAAACCTCTTCGGAAATAGCAGAGATTGTCTGGATTGAATCAATAATTTCTAAGTTGGATACTTTTAATTCTTTAATACTATTTTCGAGTGTACCAATATTATTCTTAATTTCAACGGTGTTAGACTGAATAGATTTGAAACTTTCAGTAGCATTAATAGATGATTGTTTTTCTTCCTGAATACCATCAATCATCTGGTAGATAACTTCAACAACCTGTGTAATAGCATCTGAAATATCTTTAACAAGTCCGGTTATATGTAATGTTGCCTCATCTGTCTGGGTTGCCATTTTAGAAATTTCCGAAGCGACAACAGCAAATCCTTTTCCAGCTTCTCCGGCCTGAGCTGCTTCAATACTTGCATTGAGTGATAAAAGGCTTGTCTGTGATGTTATATCACTGATGATTCCAATAATAGAATGCATTTCATTCACGTATTTATTAAGAGTTTCAAGACGTTTGGCTACATCTGAACTATTCTCAACAGAAGTATTAATCTTATCTACGAGACTGTTAAGGTTAGCATTTCCGGCGTTTAAAGCCTGTAAAGTATGAAGCATATTTGAAGATATCTGTGAAGTTACTTCTGTGACCATATCAACTTTATTCTGAATAGCCTCTGTCTGCTGCATCTGTGTCTGTACTGCTTCAGCAGTATCAGTTGCGCCGGCGGATACTTCGTTCATTGCAAGCTGAGTTTGTTTAGTTGACTCATTAAGTTTCTCAAGCTGTACATTTATCTCTTCGACATTTGACTTGGTATTTTCTGATAAATCAGAAATATTATCAAGAAGTTTTTGCGTCTTATCCTGTGCTTCAGTTATTGTTTTAAGCTTCTGCTTAGAATTAAGATTCAAAGTCCTGGATGTAAGTATTGAATAGAATGAAATCAAGAGAACTACTGTAATCTGGACAACAGCTGAATACACACCTGCATAGCCGAATTTACCATTAGATGCACCTGCTGTAACAATAATGATATTTTCAATAATTACACCAACATTGATAAGTGTAGAATATTTGATGTCATTATACACAGAGATTACTAAAATCAAAGGAATAACATATGCAAATGTCAGGTTATTAGTTGATGTGAATATTGTAAATGTGTAAAAAATTGCGAATCCGATAGCAAGAAAATGCTTAACCATCGTGGTATCCTTATTTTTATGCATGGATATAAATTCACCGATTATAGGTGCTAATCCAAGAACATAAGCAATTATGCAATAGATAATTGACTGGTCGCCTTTAAATGTCTTAAGTGTGGTAAATAAAATCATTAATACTACAGTAAGAGTATGTGTAAATGTTGCAAGCGTGTTGTTTCTTGCCTGTTCTGAAAGTTCATATACTTTCTTTTTCACGTTTTTATTCATTGGTAGGACTCCTTTCCACTGTATGTAATCGGTATTACGTCTGAATTACGAATAGTATTGTATAATTTTTATAAAAAAATAATTAGATAATAAGATAATTTAGACAAAATACATAACTATTTATATTCTATTACAAATCCAGGTATTAATCAATCATTTTCAAGTGAGAAATCAAATTCATTTCGGGCATTTATTTCGGGCATTTATTTCGAGCATTCATTTCGGGCATTCATTTCGGACATTCATTTCGAGCATTCATTTCGAGTGGAAAATCATATTCATTTCAATAAAGAAATTAATCTCAATTTTAGATGAAAAATTAAAATTTCGATTTATAATATTCGTTTACAAGATTTCTATAGCCAAGTTTTTTAAGAGTCTCATATTTAATACGGTAATTGCCTTTATAATGACGTCCGGTTATCGTATAGCGGATATATTCCTGCATATAATCATCAATGATTTTTAGTCCTTTTGTGGTTGTGATATTAGGAAAAAACCAGCGGCTCCAGGTAAAATCAGAGAAATCATCTGATTTTACATTAGAATTATTTCTACCATACAATTTGTTGTTTATCGTATTAATAAAACCGATAGCAGCCTTCTCAACTGGCAATCCTTTCTTACGCTGCCATCGCCTTAGTGCCTCTGATTTCCTTTTAATCTTCTGCTTCATTTTACGAATGGAATTCGTTGATAAATCTATTTCGCCATTACAATAAGAGAAACCTAGAAATTCCCAGACTTCACCAGGTTTTGTAATGTATTCCTTTTCATGATTTATTTCTAATTTTAAATCATTTATCTTAGAATACAGTATAGTTTTGAGAGATATAAGCTCCTCATACGTATCGGCAAAGAGAATTATATCATCGGAATATCTGTAGTATTCAATGTTATTCTCATAAAAATATGTATCAATATCTCCCATATAAATATTAGCGAAGAATGGTGATATCGGAATTCCAGCCATTCCACCATGAGCTTCAGTTATAATTTTGCCATTATAATAAACGTGGTTTTCCGATAAAATATTTTCGAATAATTTATATAGAACTAAATCGGTGGCTTTTACTACTTCAAGTTTTGATAATAAAATATCAATGTCCATAGAATTAAAGTAATTTTTAATATCTACTTTAAGACAGAACTGAGATTTGATGTGTTTATTATGCTTTATTTTGCGGATAGCATTTGAAACACCATAATTATGCCTGAATGAGTAACAGTTATCTGCGAATAAATAATCAAAATAATGGAGTTTATAAGCAATAAATTTAAGAGTGATATTTATATCAGAACTATAGGAGTAGACAACTCTCTTTTTAGATGATCCAGCCTTATTAATGATTAACTTCGTAGCAGGTTCACCTGGAAAAGTTCCATCTAAAAGTTTCATTTTCATAGTTTCATATGTAAAATTATTTATGTAATTCTTAATAGTGGCAATCTCATTTTTATCAAAATAAGAATTCATCATTTTAGATTCAAGAAAATTATTAAATTCTGTATGGTTAAAGCAATCTGTAATACTGACATAGGTATTCATATTATATATAGCCTCCAGGGTAGTATATGGTAAAAAAGAGTATAAAAAAAGAAAGAGAAAAAACTTTGAAGATATAAAGCTGTGCTTATATCACCAGACTGAACATATACTGATTACCCACAAAATCATCTAGGGTATATGCTTCGCCCGCCATGGGTGTAATATGAATTACTTTTCTCTTTCTTTTACACATATTATAAAGCAGATTTTGGAAATGTCAAATAATTACTTTATGTTATCAGCAATTCTTTGCTTAATATATTCCTCTGTACTAGGAAGATAAGTCATTATATTAATGCAATGAACACCAGCATTCTCACTTGCATTATGTGCAGCTACAACATCTGAACGTCTATAAGCATTCTTATCTGATAATACCATAATTGTTAAACGTACAGCATCAAATCTGCTTAAAGTATATGTATATTTTGCTGCAAATTTTTCAGCATTAAATATATTAGAAGAAACATTCTTCTTAAGTTCATAATCAGGATAACATTCACGAACAACCTTTTCGATTCGTTCATTTACACTTAGATTTTTGCCGTGTTTAGCTGAACTTGAAGCAGCAGTATTGTCATTTGCATAACTTTTTACATTATCTATTACTTCATTAGCCAGTTTATTTGATGTTTTAGAAAATAAATCTTTAAATAGTCCCATTTCCACACACTCCTGTAAATATAAAATATCGTAATGCCGGATATACAACTCTAAGCATATGTCCATCGCATTATACAACTTAATTACCATAATTCTAGCATAGCATAGAAATATTTACAATTGCTAATTCAGTATTCGCAGCATTGACATCGATTCTTGCAAAAATCGGTATCAATGGAGTTAATTCAAATCTTGCGACCGCAATAAGAACATTGGTTGTACTTGTAATGGCCTGGGGAATGGTATTTATAACAAATACCCAGGCAGGAATTATGGAAATAAGTAAAAAGAGCTGGTTATTCCTGATACTATCGGGACTGGCAACAGGAGCATCATGGTTATGCTATTATAGGGCACTTCAGATGGGTAATGCATCAAAGGTTGTTCCGATTGATAAGCTTAGTATTGTTATAACACTTATTATGGCGTTTGTATTCCTGCATGAGAAAGTAACACCTAAATCAATAGTCGGTTGTGTACTTATTGGTATAGGAACTTTATTAATGGTATTATAGAATTATGACAGATAATTGCATATTAAAGATGCATTTATCTGCCATAAAAGATATTTATCTGCGTTTCCAGGTGCTTATATTTAACGTACAAAGAAGTGGTAAAATCTCAAGTCGGCCTGCAAGCATATCAAAAATCAGAACTAATTTAGAGAATATGCTGAAACCGCCGAAGTTACATGTCGGACCGACGGCATCAAGTCCGGGACCTACGTTATTAAAGCAGGCAACAACTGCTGAAAAGTTCGTTGTAATCGAAAAATTATCAATCGATATAAGCATAAAGCTGAAAATCAGAATTAATGAATAAGCAATAAGATAAAGGTCAGTTCCATCAAGAATCTTTTCACTTACTTTCTGTCCATTCATTCGGACCACCTGAACTTTATTAGGATATAAAGTACGGTGTATATGTCGTCTCAAATTCTTAAGAAGTAATAATAATCGTTGAAATTTAAGTCCTCCTGCGGTACTTCCTGCGCTCGCTCCGACAAACATAAGGCATAGCAGTAATTGCTTAGAAAAAACAGGCCATTTATCAAAGTCTGTTGTGGCAAAACCAGTTGTTGTCATAACTGTTGAGACCTGAAATGCTGCATGCCGGAGGCCTGTAGTTACGCTTGAGTAAATGTGATAAATATTAAGTGTAATTAATGCAGTAGATACCACGAATACACTAAGGTATGCACGCAATTCTTCATCTCTCCAGACACTTAATAAGTGTTTTGTAAGAATAAGATAATAGCAGCTAAAGTTAATACCGAATAACAACATAAATATTGTAGTAACATTTTGCAAATATGGACTATAACTTGCCATACTGTCACTCTTAATTCCAAAACCTCCAGTTCCAGCTGTTCCGAATGTTGTGCAAACAGAATCAAATAATGGCATACCTCCTATGAAGAGAAATAGGAAATTCAATATTGTCATAGCCATATATATGCCGTAGAGAACTAATGCGGTTTTCTTCATGCGTGGAACGAGCTTACCGACGTTAGGGCCGGGACTTTCAGCTCTTAACAAATGCATTGTAGATCCGCTATTATGGTCGCTTTTAGGGACGAACACCATAAGTAGTACAAGAACCCCCATACCACCTAGCCAATGGCTGAAACTTCTCCAGTACAGAAGCCCTCTCGATAATGATTCAACATCAGATAGAATACTGGCACCTGTTGTAGTAAAACCTGATACAATCTCGAATAGAGCATCTATAAAAGAAGGTATCTGTCTTGATATAAAGAATGGCAGACAACCAACAAGACTTATGAGAATCCAACAGGCAGATGCACATACAAGTCCTTCTCTTGGATGGAAACCATTAGATGGATTTCGACTGAATAAATACAAAATACCTGCTAATACTATTGAGATTCCTATTGTAGCGAGAAAAGAAAGTGCAACCTTTGTTTCTTTATCATAGATACAGATAAGCATTGCAGGAATCATAAATACAGCTTCTAATATCAGAATACCTGAAAGAAATCTATTTATTTTCTTGTAATTCATATGTGTTCTCCCTTATTCAAAAATATCATTAAGTTGAAGAAGTACGTGGTCAGCTTTAGTAACTATAATTACCGTATCACCAGCTTCGAATGATGAATCACCACTAGGAATTTCTGTTTTACCATTATGAGTAATACAAACGATAAGAGTACCTTTTTTTAAATGAAGATTTCTTAGTGGAATACCACAGTTACGTGTGTTAGAATCTGCTACGAATTCTACAGCTTCGGCAAGACCATTTGCTATAGAATGGACAGATACCGCAGCACCGGATTGATTATGTATTGCACGGACATATCTGACAATTGTATTACAACATAAATCTTTAGGGCATATGACACTTCCGATTGGAAGAGGGTCTAAAATTTCAGTATTTTCGAAATGTCCGATTTTAGTAATAACCTGAGGAACACCGATATCATTTGCAAATAATGATATTATAATATTAATTTCATCAAGTCCGGTCATTGATACAAGTGCATCACAATTCGAAATGCCCTCGCTCTCTAAGATTGAGTGATTGCTTGCATCACCGCATATTATATCGGCTGACGGAAGAAGGTCGGCTAATTCTTCACATCGTTCACGGTCTTTCTCAATAATCTGCACATGAATGCCACTTCTTATTAATTTGCTTGCAAGATAGTAGCCGGCACGACCACCACCAGCAATCATTACGTGATTGACCTTATGTGTAATGATATCAAGATTTTTTAATAAAACTGCAAGTTCATTAGTAGGGGCAGTAACAAATACTCGGTCATCTTCCTGAAATACAAAATTACCATCAGGCATAATTGCCTGACCTTTTCTAAGAACGGCACATACTAAAACCTTACATTTAATAATGGAATCAAGATTTGATAATGCCACACCATTTAAACGACTTTTACCATTAATTCTTAATTCGACGATTTCGACTCTGTCCTTTGCAAATGACTCTCTTTTCAAAAAACCCGGAAGCTTAAGAAGTCGTTCTATCTGATGGGCAGCCTGTTTCTCAGGATTAACCACAAGTGAAAGTGCAAATGCATCACTCATCTTGAAAATCTGTTCAGAATATTCAGGGTTACGAATACGTGCAATCGTATGAATATGTGGATTAAGAGTATGAGCAGTTAAGCAGCATAACAGATTAATTTCATCGGCACTTGTAGCAGCGATAAGTAACTTGGCATCGGAAATGCCAGCTTCTTCAAGTACATTCATAGTTGCACAGTTACCAGTTACCGTCATAATATCATACTGGTCAAGCGTACTGTCTAAGACCTCCTGTTTAGAATCAATAAGTGTTAAATCATAGCCTTCAGAGGAGAGTTGTCGCACGATAGCGGCACCGACTTTTCCGTCTCCAGCAATTATTACTTTCATTATTTCCTCCATATCTACATATTTGTAGATTTAAATATATTATTAATAAGTGTTATCGTAAAATTAGGATACTACCCCACGATAACTCCTATTATATAATTAAGTCAGAAAAAGGCAAGGGGCAAATGAAGAATTTTGTGCCCATTCAACAACAGAAAATTAAGCCAAATTGTCAGAATATAATCAATACCCTCATAATTCCTCAATCGGGTGTTGGATATATTCTTACAACTTTGGCTTTAAGTATTCTGAATGATGAATGTATACAAATAATAAAAACAGGGTTTATGGACAAGCAAAATTCCTTATGTTATGATAAATAATCATAGCGGATATGTTGATATTCAGAGAAGGTATCCAGTAAAATATTCAGTAAAGTATTCAGCAAGAAATTTAGCAAGGTATCCGGCAGGATATTTAGCAAGATAATATTAAGATTTATATAAAAGAAAATAGAAAGTGATGATATAAATATGAATAAAACTACAAGAAAGGTTGCACATTACCATCTTCCGGGTTTATTTGAATTCTATGAATTGTATCGTGTATTTTTACAAATATACAGGGAACACAGAGAATTTTTTTATGATTGGTGTGATATAGGCTCTATATATGGTGCACCAGAGGATTGCATATGGGGTGGCGGACGGACTTCATTTGGAAATAAGAGTCCGGAGAAAGTCTTAGAATTAGTTCAGGAATATGATATTTCAGCAAGGCTTACGTTTAGTAATTCATTGCTTAGAACAGAACATCTTTCTGATAGAAAATGCAATGAACTTTGTGATTTATTCGGAAGAAATGAGGATAAGAAGAATGGTGTGATTATTCATTCGGAACTGTTGTTAGATTATCTGAAAAAGAATTATCAGGGGTTCTATTTTGTATCTTCAACCACTAAGGTTATAACTGATTTTGGAGAATTTCAAAATGAAGTGAATAGAGATGATTTCCTATATGTTGTACCTGATTTCCGATTAAATAAAGATTTTGATAATTTAAATAATCTGTCTGAAAATCAAAAGGATAAAGTGGAGTTCTTATGCAATGAATGTTGTTCGCCTGCTTGCAAGGTAAGAAAGCTGTGTTATGAAAATGTAAGCCGTAAGAATCTCGGAGAAGAATGTCCTGAACATCGCTGTACTTCATTAGATGATGGCGTTGGATACTCATTTTCAAGGGCAATGACCAATCCTACATTTATAAGTATAAATGATATTAAAAATATTTATTTGCCAATGGGATTTTCAAATTTCAAAATAGAAGGACGTGGACTTGGAAGTGCATTGATTCTTGAATTTTTGCTGTATTATATGATTAAACCGGAGTTCCAGATTAATTTAAGAGAGAAAATATATTTAGATAATATGTTAGATTTATTCTGATATACAAGGTGTTTGGAAATCGTATCAGGGACAGCTACAATTGATGTACTGATAACAGAGATTAAGAAAATAAGAAATTTTCAATATTCAAAAAATTAAAAGAAAGATTGAAAAATATAAGAACTACCCCTGACCTGCACTTGTCATATTATAATAAATATTTGAGTGCAGCCAAAAGGGTAGTTCTTTTTAGTATATAGGCAATTCTTTAGTATAAATTAACTTATATATGTATTATATAACTTTTTTGTCATTGCTTTCATCTGAACCTTTTTTCTTAAATGAATTACCATTATCGAGCCAGAAACCGAACACACCGACTGCGAACACAATAACACAAAGTACGCCTACAAAAATATCCTGAATCATAGTTAACCTCCATTATGCAAAAGCATTAAAATTTGAAAATATTATTATAAGATTGTGTATGTGCTTCTGCCAAAGAGAAGCGTAACTAGATTCTTTTTTTGCCGTCCGTATTATGTATGTAACTTATAACCAGTTCTTTATTGGAGGTTTTAATAAAGGGAACCAGTTCATATTTGAATTTAAAACGTGTGCCATTAATACTTAATAGAAATGTATACATGAAGTCAGAGATTACTTCTTCCTTTACATTTCGAAGAAACTGCCTGCTTTCAATACGTTGATGATAAGCAGGTGAGTAGAAACCAAGCATTTCCGCAGTACAGATTGATGTATCTGAACTGGCATTATTTGTAATATTTATAGTGGGATTATGAACTTCAATTGGTGTACATAAATATGTAGGCTCTGTTTTGATATTTTCAAAACAAAAGCCGGATATGAGGATTATAATTGCAATTATGGAATATGCAAACCGGTATTTCTTAATATGTATAAAGCTCATAAATGTTCGTCCTTTCTAAATATTTAGCCTTTTAATAAATATTGTTTTAGTCATTAGGAATATTGTGAAATCTTCCTGACAATTCTTCGGTCTTAACAATATTGATAAATGCGTGAGGGTCAATTGAACGGATTAATGGAATTAACTGTCTTTTTGACTCGGCATTGATTACAGAATATATAAGTGTTTTTTCTTTCTCTTCATAGCAGCCGATGCCTTTGAATAAAGTAGCATCGTGGTTAGTCAATTCTTTTATTGCATGGTATATTTTATCAGATTTATCAGAAATAATAAATAGTGTTTCTTTCTTATAACGTTTATAAAGCATTTGTATAATCTGTGTGCTGCAAAATTGATATATAATCGAGTAAAGTGCAATAGGCCAGCCAAATAATGCGCCTGCGATAATAAGCATAATTGCATTTCCGAGCAGGATATAATTCCAGGCATCGATGCCTTTTTGCTGTGACAGAAAAATGCTTATGAAATCTGTACCGCCGGTGGTAGCACCCACATTGAGGCAGAGAGAAATCGCAAAGCCATTAATAAGTCCGCCGAACACACTTACTAGCAGGATGTCCTGCGTAAATATGTAATGTGGTAAAATATCTACAAAAATACTTGATAAAAATATGGTTAATATTGAGTAAAGAGTGAATTTCTTACCAATATACTTAAATGCAATATAAATCGGAAAGAGATTCAATACGATATTAAATATTGTATATGGAATTCTAATATGAAGAAAATTAAATATGATTTCCTGTAATAATAGTGATAATCCTGAAAAACCACCTGGGAAAAGATTTGCTGTTTTAGCAAAACAACACAGATTCCAGGCAAAAAGTATAGATGCAATCACTACCACAAATAATCGGAAAAATTGATAGAATTTAGGATATTTTGATTCGAGTGTCTGAAACATATCTACACCTCCTGTACAATTAAGATGTAGATATTATAACACATTATATGATAATAATATATTAGAAGTTTCAATAATTAATATAATTTACTCAAACCCCGCAGATACATATTTTAACCTGTATTCACTTAATATAGATGATTTAAGGCAACTATGTAAGTGAGAAGTTTGCGTAATTTATCTAAGAGTTATTTAAGGAAGAAACGTATAAGTTTTTCATTAAATGATGTATATGGCTGGTATCTCATAGGGAGGTCAATCCAGGTCTTTTTATCCACGATACTTTTATAGTGTGAAAATGTATCAAAGCCTGTTTTACCATGATATGACCCCATACCACTTTCACCAAAACCGCCAAAGCCCATTTCAGTTGTAGCAAGGTGGATTATTGTATCATTTACACAACCCCCGCCGAAACCTGTACGTGATATTACTTTATCAGCGTTTTTATGGCTGGAAGTAAATATATAAAGTGCAAGTGGATGAGGCATTGAATTAATTTTAGTTATGGCTTCATCAATATTTGTAAATGTAAGAACAGGCATAACAGGACCGAATATTTCCTCAAGCATTACATCATCAGTAAAAGTTACATTATCCATGACAGTTGGCTCGATTTTTAATGAGTCACTGTCAGAATTGCCACCGTAGATAACTTTATCTTTATTAATAAGAGAATTTATTCGGTTAAAATGCTTAAGATTAATAATTTTACCATAGTCAGGATTAGATAATGCATTTTCACTATACTGTCTTATGATTTCTTTCTTAATTTCAGCAAGCAGTTTATCTTTGATTTTCTCATCACAATATACATAGTCAGGTGCAACGCAGGTCTGACCACAATTAAGATATTTACCGAATACTATTCGTCTGGCTGCAAGTTTAAGGTTTGCATCATCTGTTACGATACAAGGACTTTTTCCACCAAGTTCAAGTGTTACGGGAGTAAGATATGCAGCAGCATTTTCCAGGACAGTTTTACCGACAGTCTGACTTCCGGTAAAGAATATATAGTCAAAGTGTGACTTGAGAAGTGCGGCATTTTCGGCTCGACCTCCAGTTACTACAGCTACATATTTATCATCAAAACATTTGTTAATTAAAGAAGTAATGATGGCACTTGTATTAGGCGAATACGCACTTGGCTTAAGAATTACGGTATTGCCGGCAGCAATTGCATCGATTAAAGGGTCGATGGTAAGCAGAAAAGGATAATTCCATGGACTCATAATCAATACTACACCATATGGAGAAGGTTTCTTATAGCTTTTTGAATGGAACTGTGCAAGTGGAGTGTGAACGGTTTTGCTCTTTGCAAATCCTTTAGTATGTTTTAACATATATGTAAGTTCGCTTAATGCAAGTCCGACTTCACACATATAGCTTTCATGTACTGATTTACCAAGGTCAGCTTTAATGGCAGACAATATGTCATTTTCGTATTTAAGAATTTCATTTTTAAGTCTTTTTAATGCGGCAATTCTGTAATCTATTGATAAGGTTTCACCTGACTTGAAGAATTCACGTTGTTTTGCAACAAGTGTTGCTATTTCATTTTCTGTCATTATGCAGTCTCCTTTTCCATTAACATATAGTAGAATTTCTCTAATTCTTCTGCATTCATAAGAACGGGAACAGGGTAAAGAGGATTAGCTTCTTTATCAGCATATTTTGATAATTCAGGAATGTCCTCTTTTCTTATTTCACTAAAAGTATCACCAATATTAAAATATTTTTTCATATCCTTAATAGCATCGATGAATTTATGGGCTGCAGTTTCGTAATCATCTGTTTCAGCAGCAATACCTGAATAAACTGCGAGTTCATAGAGCTTTTTATAAACGGAAGAACCATAATCTTCTAATACAAATGGAAGCAAGGTTGCATTTGCAAGACCATGCGGAATATTATATCTGCCACCTAGAGAATGAGCGACTGCGTGAACATAACCTACATATGATTTAGTAAATGCACAGCCGGCGTAGAAAGAGGCTTTAAGCATATTTTTTCGTGCTTCGATATCTGTACCATTATCATATGCCTTGTAAATATTTTCAAATATTAATTTAGTAGCACGAAGTGCATTTTTCCGGGTTGATTTAGTTGTTGAGCCACCGATATATGCTTCAACTGCGTGGGTAAGTGCATCCATACCTGTTGTGGCGGTAAGAGATGGTGGAAGACTTACCGTAACCTTAGGGTCTAATACGGCATAAGCGGGTATTAATGGAAAATCATTTATGGCGTATTTATGTCTTGTATTGGCATCGGTTATTACTGCGGCAAGCGTTGTTTCACTGCCTGTTCCTGCCGTTGTAGGAATTGCAATTAATAAAGGAAGCTTTTTATGAACTTTTAATATACCTTTCATTTTTGCAAGAGATTGTTTAGGTTTGGCAATTCTTGCTCCGACAGCTTTAGCACAGTCGATACTTGAGCCTCCACCAAAACCTATGATTGCATTGCAATTATTATCTATATAAAGCTGCCTTGCCTCTTCAACATTAGTAGTGGTTGGATTGGCAACGGTCTTATCATAGATGAAATAATTAATGTTATGATGTTCAAAATGCATAATCATTCTGTCTAAAAGTCCGAATTTACGGATGCCCTCGTCTGTAACAATTAGTATATTATTGATATTTTTCTTTTCAAATAAGCTTGTTAATTTAGATGTGCTATAAAAGATTTCCGGACATCTGTAAGGCATAAATGGAATGGCTATTTTAAAACATTTCTGAAAAATTCTGCAATATGCAGCTTTAAATTTATTCATTGTCAGAGTTCCTTTCTAATTCATAATAATATTTTTCTAAGTTTTCTGAAATGGTCGTAAGCACAGAGTAGAAAATAGTCCGGTTTTTATCGGAAATGTCTGAACCACCAAATGTAACTGCATTTACAATGGAAGTGTTGACTTTCTTAGCATAGGACAGACCTTTGTCCGTTAATGTTACCTTGGCACGATATTTACGTTTATCTGCAGCTTCTGTATCAGAAATATATTGTACAAAATCTTTTTCAAAAAGTTCGGAAAGGGCCCTTGAGATTCCAGCCTTATCCTCCTTGGCAAGCAGGCAGATTTCAGAAGCTGTAAGCCCCTCAGGGGTATTGTTAAGTAAATTCATACATGTAACGTGAGTTCCCTTAAGTCCTATTTTGTTCATTTCATATTTCTTGATTTTCTGTATGCTTTTGTATATAGATGCTATGTCTGTTGTAAATGTTTCGAATCTGTCAGTCATATATACCTCCATTTGTTATTGCATAGATGTTGAGTGGTCAACAAGTTGAAGTATAACAATAAAATGTTGAGTAGTCAACATCTAAAATAAATATTAATAGGTGTTTCTGATATGTCTTTTAGATTTTTTAAGAAACTGTTTATGAATAGTTTAGCTTTACCTGAGATAATGAATAATGTCGAATGTTGTAATTATCTATCACATCATTCGACATTGAAAATAGAAATATCATAGAACAAATTTATTCATAAAATTTATTTATGAAATTATTTTATTAGATTAATTTATGAAATGATTTTATAAAATTGATTTATGAGAGCTGTCTATGAAATGGAGAACGAATTTAAGATGAATAATATTTTAGAAATACTAGAAGAAACTGTTAAGAAACATTCAGAGAAAATTGCAGTTGATGATGGAGAAGAAACTCTTAAATGGAGAGAGTTATTAGAATTATCCAGACGATATGGTACAGCATTTGCAAGGAAAACGGATAGAAATAAGCCGGTTGCCATATTAATGGAGAAGAGTGCTAAGACGTTATCTGTAATGTTTGGTGTCGTATATGCGGGTTGCTTTTATGTGATGATAGACCCGTCACAGCCGGCAGAAAGGCTGCAGCAGATACTAAGTGTATTAAGCCCGGAACTTGTAATTACCAAGTCAGAATTTATGGGATTACTTAAAGAAGCAGATTACGAAAAAGAAATATATTTAGCAGATGAAGTTATACATACAGGAATTGATGAAGAATTACTTACAGGAATTAGAAAAGAAAGCAAAATTACGGATTTATTATATGGAATTTTCACTTCGGGTTCAACAGGTATACCAAAGGGAATTGTGGTAAGTCAGAAAGCAGTTGTAGATTTTATATCGCATTTCGTAGAAATATTCAGAATAAATGAAGAGGATAGAATAGGTAATCAGGCACCATTTGATTTCGATGTGTCGGTTAAAGATATCTATTCGGCAGTAATGACAGGGGCTACTTTAGTGCTTGTTCCTAAGAAATTATTCTGCTCTCCAGCAATACTTCTTGATTATCTATGCGATAAGAAAGTTACGAATCTGACCTGGGCAGTATCAGCACTTACGCTTATTTCATCACTAAAAGGGCTTAGTTATAAAGTACCAAAGGATGTTAAAAGAGTAATGTTTAGCGGAGAAGTAATGCCGGTAAAACAATTGAGATTATGGCAGGAGGCATTACCAGAAGCTAAATTCGTCAATTTATACGGACCATCAGAGATTACCTGCAACTGTACATATTTTAATATAGGAAGAATGTATGAAGACAATGAGAAGATACCTATTGGCAAGGCATTTCCGGGCAGAGAGGTATTTCTAATTGACGATAATAATTCAATAATTAATGAAAGAGATAAAGTTGGAGAAATATGTGTAACAGGCGAATCATTATCCGAGGGCTACTATAATAATCCTAAGGAGACAGAGAAACGCTTTATTATGTATCCTCTGCATAATGACGAGGTTGTGAGGTGCTATAGAACAGGTGACTTAGGTTACTATGGTGAAGATGGCGGGCTATATTTCTCAGGAAGATGTGATTTCCAGATAAAGCATATGGGACACAGAATTGAATTAGAAGAAATTGAAAGAGCGATTAACCGTATAGATAAAGTAGATAAAAGCGTATGCCTGATGGATTATAAGCACAATTATCTGGTGGCATTTTATCAGGGAAATGCTATGACAGAGGATATTCACAGGGAATTGAAGCGAAGCATTCCAGCATATATGATTCCTAGAAAATTAGTACAGACAGAAGTATTTCCGCTTAATAAAAATGGCAAGACAGACAGAAAGTATTTTATGGATATTATAGATAAGAGAAAGAGAGCTTAAATGAATATAGATGAATTAGAAAATATTGCTGCAAATTGTAAAGCACCTATGTATATATTTGATTCTGATATAGTTACTGATACGGTAGAAATGTTTAGAAGAAATCTGAATACAGCTTCGAAAGCCGATATTAATCTATGTTATGCGATGAAAGCTAATCCGTTCTTAGTAAGTATAATGAATGAATTAACAGACAGAATAGAAGTCTGTTCAATGGGTGAATTCAGAATATGCAGGAATAAGGAAATTACACCGGAGAAATTGTTGATTTCAGGTGTTATGAAAGACAGACAGGATATATATGAGATACTTGATTGTTATGGTGAAAGGTGCTTATATACAGCAGAATCGTTAATGCAGTATTCATATTTCAAAGAATGGTGCAAAGCTAATAAGAAACCAGTTAATGTATATCTGAGGCTTACAAGCGGTAACCAGTTTGGAATGGATAAGCAGACAATCAGAAATATAATAATGGATCAAACAAATGAAAATTACAGACCCAATATTAGTGGTATACATTATTTCTCAGGAACGCAGAAAAAATCAATGAAGAAGATTAGAGATGAATTAACTTCATTACAGGAATTTATCTGTGAATTAGAAGATACGACAGGTTACCATATTGATGAATTAGAATATGGACCTGGTATTCCGGCTGCTTACTTCGAGGGACAGGACAATGCCTTGGAACAGCACATAAAAGAGGTTGCCGATGTTATTAATGAGATACAACCGGATTATAAGATAACACTTGAGATGGGCAGGGCATTTGCAGCAGGCTGTGGATATTATATGACGGAAGTTAAAGATATAAAGCATAGCGATGATAAGAATTATTGCATTGTTAATGGTGGTATGCACCAGCTTAATTATGACGGACAGATAAGAGGCATGTATATGCCCCATATCAGACATATAAGAAGTGCAAGCGTAGAATATAATGAAACAGACTTCGAAAAATCAGACACTAATAAGTTAGAACACAATGAATTAATGAACACTGAATCTGTGAATAACTGGACTATTTGTGGAGAACTATGTACAGGTAATGATGTTCTTGTGCAGAAAATTGCAATAGATGATTTGAAAGCAGGTGATAGGTTTGTATTTGAAAATACAGGTGCATATTCGATGACAGAGGGAATGGCATTATTCTTAAGTCACGTATTACCTGCGATTGCCATATACAATAAGAAAGATGGAATAAAAATCATAAGAAAAGAAATGGAAACTTATAAATTAAATATGTAGATTAAAGTGAAAAATGGAGGATTAAGAAATGAATGAATTACTTAAGATTTTAAATGATATTGATGACAGTATAGATTGGGAAAATGAGGAGGGATTAATAGACAGGCATCTCTTAGATTCATTTGGTGTAATTACACTTGTATCGGAATTAGAAGATACATTTTTAATAGAAGTGGAAGCATCTGAAATTGTACCTGATAATTTTAATTCAGTACAGGCAATGTGGAAAATGATTACTAGATTACAGGAAGAATAAAGGTGAAAATATGTCTTACAATTCAGCACTATATCTGTTTATGTTTTTACCGCTTGTGTTATTAATGTATCAGATAGTACCGAGAAGAATCAGACCACTTGTGTTATTGGCCGCGGGCTACACATTTTTCTATATGATTAGCGGTAAATTACTTGTCTATCTGATTGGAACGACGATATTTGTACATTACATAGGCATATGGCTAGGATATCTCAAGAAGCAATGTCAGACAGAGCTTTTAAATGCATCTAAGGGTGAAAGTTCTAAGATTAAAAAGCTATATAAGAAAAGGGAAAAACACGTTTTAATTATTGGTATACTTGCTTTGCTTGCAGTATTAGTATATCTGAAATATTACAATTTTTTCGCCGGAAATATTAATATTCTTATTAAGAATATGGGTGGTCATTATGCATTTACCATTAGAAGGGTTTTACTTCCAATTGGAATATCATTCTACACATTACAGGCAATAAGTTATATGGCGGATGTGTATTGGGAGAAGATTAAACCAGAGGAAAATATATTAAAACTTGCATTGTTCTTAGGATTCTTTCCACAGATTATGGAGGGACCTATTAGTATGTATTCACAGACTTCAGATGACCTGTGGGCAGGCGAATCTCTTAAGATGAATAATCTGGCACAAGGTGGCATAAGGCTTGTGTGGGGATTATTTAAGAAGATGATTATAGCTGACAGACTTTTTATGCTGGTTACAGCATTATTTGATCATTATGAGAAATATAGTGGTGCTTTAATAATTGTTGCTGCGATTGCATATACAACACAGCTATATATGGAATTCTCAGGATGTATGGACATCATAATCGGCAGTGGTAAAATGTTTGGAGTGACTCTTCCAGAGAACTTTAATCAGCCATTTGCCTCTAAAAATGCAGCAGAATTCTGGCGAAGATGGCATATGACTCTTGGTGTATGGTTTAAGACATATGTGTTCTATCCGGTGTCAGTTTCAGGAGTTGTTAAGAAATGGAATAAATTCAGTAAGAAGCATTTTAGTAAATATATTACGAAATTAGGTGTATCTGCAATATGCTTATTTCCAGTATGGTTATTTAACGGTTTATGGCATGGTGCAGAATGGAATTACATATTCTATGGAATATATTATTTTACAATATTGCTTATGGGAATAGCTATAGAGCCTGTCAGGGATTATATAATTAAGAAATTACATCTTAATGTAAATGCATTGTATTATAAAGTGCCTCAGACATTAAAGGCCTGGGTTATAATTTTCACAGGTGAGTTGTTCTTCAGAGCAAATGGATTGCGTGCAGGGTTTCATATGTTTGCGAGCATTTTTAAGAATTTCAACATTCAAAATATATGGAATGGTACACTGTTGAAATTTGGTTTAGACAGAGCTGACTTTGCGGCAATTATATTTGGCTGTATTGTTGTGGCAGTAGTCGGATATATAAAGGAAAGGAACCTGTTAGGAGAGGGCGGACTCTGGAAAATGCGGCTGTCTGTGAGATGGGCAGTTTATTACGGACTGATTCTTTCAGTTATATTTTTAGGCGCATATGGAGTTGGTTATCAGCAGGTAGATTTGATTTATGCAGGATTTTAGAAATATAATAAAGGACAAAAGAATAAGAGACTTAGGAAAATGTATTCTATTTTTTACAATACTTATAGCAATGATTGTCGGATTATCTATCGGACTTAATATGCTGTCAAGAAAAAATGATAATCTTACACAGAGCAGAAATAAGAGCCTGGTCCAGATTCAGAATGAGAAAGAAGATACAGTTGACTTATTAGTATTAGGCGATAGCTTAAGTTTCTGCTCATTTGCACCGATGAGATTATGGAGTGAATATGGAATTACATCATTTGTGGGAGCACAGTCAGCACAGATGATTAATGAGTCATATTTTATGTTAAAGATTGCATTGAAAACACAGAAACCTAAAGTAGTTATAATGGAGACGAATACTTTCTTCAGAGCTCAGGACAAGTTAGACGGAGCAGTCAAATTAATAACTAACGAATTTAACTATTATTTACCAATATTCAGATTCCACAGCGTATGGAAACCACTTCTGTTTGGTATGGATTATGGCGAAGAAAACTATAAAGGCTTTATGATAAGAGATGCGATTAATCCATATACAGGCGGTCAATATATGAATGAAACTACGGATAAGTGGGAAATATCTGACGGTGTTAAATTATATGTGGACAGAATTAATGCTCTATGTAAGGAAAAAGGAATAAAGCTTATCTTAGTAAGTACACCATCGCCTAAGAACTGTAATTATCAGAAACATAATGCGATAATGGAATATGCTAAGGATAATTCACTTACATATATTGATATGAATCTTATGTTAGACGAGTTAGGAATAGACTGGAGTTTAGACAGTCTTGATAAAGGTGACCATCTTAACTTATCAGGTGCATATAAAGTTTCAGATTATATTGGAAAATATCTGAGAGACAATTATAATATATCTGACCACCGTACAGATGAGGCTTATAAAAAATGGGAAAAAACTTCGGAAAAATATGAAAGTGCAGCCTTAAATAAATTAAATGCAATGGAAGAACAGTGGAAACAAAGTAAGAGTTAAGAAAATATATACAGGCAGATACAGGAGGTGGTGCAGGATATGAGTAAAGAACATATTCTAATTATTGAAGATGATGAAGATATCAGAGAGGGTGTTCGCATTCTGTTAGAAAGTGAGAATTATATTGTAACAGAAGCAGAGAATGGGAGAAAAGGATTAGAAGCATTAAATGATACAATGGATTTAGTAATCCTTGATATTATGATGCCCGGAATATCGGGCTTACGAACCTGCGAGGAGATTCGTAAAATGTCTAATGTACCAGTTCTTTTTCTTACTGCCAAGGCACAGGAATCAGATAAACTTATCGGTTTAATGGCAGGTGGAGATGATTATCTTGCAAAACCTTTTTCATATGCAGAATTATTAGGAAGAGTAAAGGCGCTTCTACGCAGATATAAAGTATATATGGGTAAAAATTCCGTTAGTGAAGACAGAGAAGAGAATGCAGAATACATTGATATTGCTAACATAAGGATAAATCAGGAATTTAACGAAGTATATGTAAATGGTGTAGAAAAGGAAATGTCTGACATTGAATATAATATTCTATTGTTAATGATGCAACATCCAAGGAAGATTTTTTCGGCAAAAAATCTCTATGAAAGTGTATGGGATGAACCTTATTTCTATTCATGCAACAGTACCATTATGGTTCACATAAGAAAACTGCGTGTTAAGATAGAAGCTGACCCAAAGAATCCGCAGTATATAAAAACTGTATGGGGAAAGGGGTACAGATTCGATGCGTGCAACGAATAAGAGAGACTCAATTTATTTTCAACTGCTGATGTTATTAATAATTTCAGCAGTTTTGTCTGTTATATTATTTGTATTTCTAGAGAGTACAGGAACAAAGCTTGTGGACAGGTTCTATGATTCTGAATATGGTGACAGAAAGAACAGGGCATATGTTAAGGAATTACAGAAATATGTGAAAGAAGAATATCTTTCTTACAGAGATACAGATAAGATATCTTCTTGGGTAAAGAAACAGAAGATAATTTATGTCCAGATATACAAAGATGGCGTTAAAGTGTTCGATTCTTCTTATCCGGATCAGGAAGAATGGGGAGAAACCATTGATAATGCTGCATATCTGTTAGAAAAGTTCTATTATGTTGAATTCGCTGAGGGTGTAGCAAGTGTATCCATAACTGGCGCATATACTTATCAGTTATATCAATATGCTATGATGATGGAAGAATTAATTACATTTGTATTCTTTATTATGCTGGTATTATTAGGAATAAGAAGAAAGATGAAATACATCAGAAAATTAGGTGATGAAGTCGAGATATTAGAGGGTGGAAGCTTAGATTATGAAATAACTGTCAAAGGTAAAGATGAGTTAGCAAGACTTGCAGAGAGTGTTGAGAGTATGCGAAAAGCATTTAACAGGATGATAACCCAGGAAACAGAAATGATTCACGAAAACCAGAGGATAGTTACGGAGATGTCACATGATTTGCGAACACCTGTCACATCTATTATGCTATACACTGAGATTTTGAAAAAGGGCAAATATAAAGATGAAAAACAATTATTAGAATATATTGAGAAAATAGATAGAAAAGCCCATGCTATGAAGCAGCTTACAGAGAATCTGTTTGAATATTCCTTAGTAACGGGAGAAAATGAGATTGAATTAGAAAAGGCGGAACAGTATGAAGTAATATTCTATGATTTATTCTCAGAAACATGCAGTTATCTGGAAGAAAAAGACTTTAGGGTAGAATTTGAAGTGAAATGGTCAGAGAATAAAGTCCGCATCTCATCAGATTACATTATAAGAATTATGGATAACATCACGTCAAATATCGTTAAATATGCAGATGCTTCATTTCCAGTGTGCATTACATCGATTAGCGATAATGCGATGGATGGTTTCGTGATTGAGAATAAGATAAAGGAAAATGATGAGAAAATAGAAAGTACAGGAATTGGCATCCAGAGTATTAAGAATATGATGATGAAAATGGGCGGCAAATGTCTTATAGAAGAAGAAAATGATATATTCAGGGTGATTTTGTTATTTACAAGTTACCATACTGTTTAATGCTATAGAGTTTTTTAGAAATAATAATATTTAGCATATAATATGTAAATTTAATATGTAAATTAAATATGCTAATTGGATTATGTATGATTTAATTAGGTGAATTGTAAATGACAAGATTTATCAATAAAATACGTAAAAATTGACATATACTAATCATAGCATTATTATAGGAAAAGGATTAAATCAGGCAAGGAGGAACAGCCAATGTTAAAGACAACATTAGAAATTGATGGAATGATGTGTGGAATGTGCGAAAGCCATATGAATGATTTGATAAGACAGAAATTCAATGTTAAGAAGGTTTCATCTTCTCATAGCAAAGGAACAACGGAGATTATATCAGAAGAAAGTCTTGATGAAGATAAATTAAGAGAAGAGATAACAGGAATCGGATATACACTTAAGGCTGTTAATACAGAAGAGTATGTTAAAAAAGGTTTCTCGTTATTTGGAAGAAATAAATAAATGGAATAAAGTTTTGTTGCAAATACAACAGAACTTTATTTTTTTTTGAAGTAATATCACATTGTAAATGAAACAGGGATTTGCAAATGCCAGAATAAAAAATTATGCGGACACAGGGTGTCTGAGGAATGGAGAATATAACTATGTCAGATAATATGTTTTGTTTTCAGTGTGAGCAGACAGCTTCTCAAGCAGGCTGTACAGGTTGCGCAGGGGTATGTGGAAAATCTGCATCTACTTCGAAATTACAGGACGAATTAACAGGCGCTTTGATGGGGCTTGCTAAAAAATACAACGATAACAGAAATGAAGAAATCACAAAATTGCTTATCGAGGGATTATTTACTACGGTTACAAATGTGAATTTCAATGATGATACGTTGAAGAAAATGATAGCTGATATCAGAAGTTATGATATTGCAGATGAATATGATATAATAAATCTCTGGAGAGAGAATGAGGATATACGTTCATTAAAATCATTAATCCTGTTTGGACTGAGGGGTATGGCAGCGTATGCATATCACGCAATGGTGTTAGACTATGAAGATGAAGAGGTAAATGCATTTATATATGAAGGACTTATAAGCGTGAGCGAGAATCTCAGTTTTGATAAATTACTTGAAAAAGTGTTAGAAGTAGGCAAGGTTAATTTAAAATGTATGGAATTATTAGACAGAGCCAATACAGAGAGTTATGGAATGCCTGAACCTACAAAAGTTTCATTAAAGATTGCAAAAGGTCCGTTCATTGTAATCACAGGACATGATTTAAAAGATATCAAGTTATTGTTAGAACAGACTAAAGATAAGGGAATAAATATATATACTCATGGAGAAATGCTGCCTGCACACGCATATCCTGAACTTAAGAAATATCCTCATCTTAAAGGAAATTTTGGAACAGCATGGCAGAATCAGCAGAAAGAATTTGACAATATACCGGGTGCAATTCTGTATACAACTAACTGTCTTATGCCTGTAAAGGAAAGCTATGCCGACAGAGTATTTACAACAGAAGTTGTGTCATATCCTGAAATGGTTCATATCGGTGATGAGAAAGATTTTACACCTGTAATTGAGAAAGCACTTGCTCTTGGTGGTTATAGTGAAGATGTCCAGATGACAGGTATAAATGGCGGAACAGAAGTAATGACAGGCTTTGCACATAATACTGTGCTTAGTAATGCAGAGAAAATCATAAGCGAGGTCAAGGCGGGAAATATCAGTCATTTCTTCTTGGTAGGTGGTTGTGATGGTGCGAGAACAGGAAGAAACTATTATACAGAATTCGTTAAACAGTCACCTAAAGACAGCATTATTCTGACTTTAGCCTGTGGTAAATATCGTTTCAACGATTTAGACCTGGGAGATATATCAGGTCTGCCACGAATTATGGATATGGGACAGTGTAACGATGCCTACAGTGCAATTAAAGTAGCTGTAGCATTATCAGAAGCCTTTGAATGTGGTGTAAATGAACTGCCACTTAGTATGGTATTATCGTGGTATGAGCAGAAGGCAGTATGTATCTTATTGACATTGTTATACCTTGGAATAAAAGACATCTATTTAGGACCAACATTGCCTGCATTTATATCTAAAAATGTCTTAGAATTTTTGATTGAGAATTATGGAATTTCACCAATCAGTACACCTGAAAATGATTTGAAGAAAATTCTAAATAAGTAATTTAGAACTTAAAATCATACAAATTTATTGAATTTTCTTATGTTTTACGCCAGTTTATGTTTTACTTTATCACGATAATATGTTAAAATGCCAATGTGTCGAAAAATGCATTGGCATTTTTAGTATAAAAATAATGTTAATGCGATTAATAAATTTAGGTTACAGACACCTGATAGTTAGTAATAAGAAAGGAAAAATGTAAAATGAAAAAGAATATTTTAAAGGGTGCAGCACTTTTAATGGCACTTGTAATGGTTATCGGAACTGTAGGCTGTGGCAGCAAGAGCAGTTCTAACGGAAGTTCAAAGAAGAAATTTATTGTTGGATTTGATGCAGCATTTCCACCATATGGATATATGGACGATAATGGAGAATATGTAGGTTTTGACTTAGACCTTGCAGCAGAAGTATGTAAGAGAAGAGGCTGGAAATTAGTAAAACAGCCAGTGGACTGGGATTCTAAAGATATGGAGCTTAATGCAGGTAACATCAGTTGTATATGGAACGGATTTACAATGAGTAGTGACAGAATTGATGATTATGCATGGTCAGACCCATATGTTGATAATAGCCAGGTATTCGTAGTAACAGCTAAATCAGGAATTAAAGAGTTCTCTGATCTTAAGGATAAGACAGTAGCAGTTCAGGCAGCATCTTCAGCACTTGAAGCATTAGAATCAGATGATTGTAAAGATTTAAAAGCATCATTTAAGGCATTAGAAGAGATACCTGATTATAACCAGGCATTTATGAATCTTGAAGCAGGTTCAGTAGATGCAATTGCAATGGATATCGGTGTTGCAAATTACCAGCTCGAGAGCAGAGGCAGTGATAAATATGTAATTTTAGAGCAGCCAATTATATCAGAACAGTATGGTATTGGTTTCGCAAAGAATAATGAGAAATTAAGAGATGAAGTCCAGGAAACATTAGATGAGATGAGAAAAGACGGAAAATTTGCTGAGATAGCAGATAAATGGGGACTTACTGATAATGTTATTCTTGATACAGCAGAATAGAATGAAAGAAATAAAATGAGGTTGACTGACAAATGAGTACCTATGAAATGATTAAACTAATGCAGGATGGAATGATAGAAACTATCAAGATTTTTGCATATACTCTGATATTTACATTACCACTTGGAATGATAGTTGCATTTGGGAGAATGTCTAGATTCTTTATTATAAGAAATATTACAAAACTTTATATTGCTGTAATGCGTGGAACACCATTAATGTTACAACTATTAGTGGTATATTTCGGACCATATTATATATTCCACAGAAGTCTTACTTTAGAGTATAGATTTTATGCGGTAATAATCGGTTTCGTATTGAATTATGCAGCATATTTCGCAGAAATCTATCGCTCAGGCATAGAAGCTATGCCGGTAGGACAGTATGAAGCGGCTAAAGTGTTAGGGTATAATAAAGTACAGACATTTTTCAAGATTATACTTCCACAGGTTATTAAGAAGATATTGCCTCCTGTGACAAATGAAGTAATTACCTTGGTAAAAGATACATCACTTGCATTTGCAATTTCCTATGTAGAGATGTTTTCGGTTGCCAAGAAGATAGCAGCAGCACAGACGACCATGATGCCTTTTGTAATTGCAGGTGTATTCTATTTCATATTTAACTTCTTAGTTGCATTTGTTATGGGAAGAATAGAAAAACGTCTGGATTATTACAAGAATTAGGAGGTAGTTATGGCTTTATTAGAGATAAACAATATTAGAAAAAGTTTTGATGATTTAGAAGTCCTTAAAAATATTTCGCTGTCAGTAGACGAGGGCGAGATAGTATCCATAATAGGACCATCAGGCTCAGGAAAGTCAACCTTGTTAAGATGTGCCACAATGCTTGAGAAGATGGACGGTGGTGATCTGATATATTTAGGAGAGCATGCGGCAACTAATAATGAGAAAAATGTTTCTGTATATGCTAAGAAGAAAGATTTACGAAGAATACAGGGATATTTCGGATTAGTATTTCAGAATTTTAATTTATTTCCACATTATACCGTACTTAAAAATCTTATGGATGCACCGATTCATGTCCAGAAGAGAGATAAAGAAGAAGTTCGAAAAGAATGTATGGACTTATTAAAGAGAATGGGACTTGAGGATAAGGCTAAAGCATATCCATGTCAGTTATCAGGCGGACAGCAGCAGAGAGTGTCAATTGCGAGAGCACTTGCAATGAATCCTAAGATATTATTCTTTGATGAACCGACATCAGCACTTGACCCGGAGCTTACAGGTGAGATTCTTAAAGTAATCAAAGAACTGGCAAATGAACATATGACTATGGTAATCGTTACCCATGAGATGAGTTTTGCAAGAGATGTATCGAACAGAGTTATATTTATGGAGAATGGATATATTGTAGAGGACGGAACTCCGGAAGAAGTAATAGTTAATCCAAAGAATCCAAGGACTAAAGAATTCTTAAGTAATTTTAGCGATTAATTATATGAAAATGTATGGAAAGGATGAAAATTATGATTATTGATACGCATGTTCATATATGTAATATGCTTAATTTTGTGATGACTGAAGAAATGGTTATAGAAATGATGGATAAATATCATATAGATTATTGTGTTGTATCGAATATAGATTCGGCTGAGTATAATCATGATTTGACACCAATTCCTATGAATATACAGAAATCGCAGAAAGCATCATTTGAAAGAGCAATTAAGTTCGCAAGAGCAAATCCTGACAGAATAGGAATTATGCCATGTATTAAACCAGCTACAGAGTCGGCAGATGCGACATTTGAGAAAATGCTTGTGGATAATTTAGATATAGTGAAAGGCATAAAGGTTCATCCATATCATTCTAAGACATATTTTGATTCTGAGAAAGTTGAAGCATATATTAAGCTTGCAGATAAATATGATTTGCCAGTTGCATCACATACGGGTGGATGCGAAGAGGCTATGCCAATCCATGTATACAATATGGCGAAGAAATATCCTAATGTCAAATTTATTATGGTACATATGGGACTTGGAACTGATAATAAAGAGGCAGTAGAGCTAATGGCTAAAGCAGATAATCTGTATGCAGATACTACGTGGGTTCCTGTAAGTACGACTATGGAAGTCATAAGAAGATACGGCAGCGAAAGAGTGGTATTTGGAACGGACAGTCCGATTGATGGAATAGATACATATTATTACAACCGGACAGGCGAACCGTCATTGTATAGAGAATATTTTAATGAATTAGAAGAGAAGATAGGTAAAGAGGCCTATGCTGATCTCATGTATAGAAATGCAATGAGAATATTTAAAATACAAATTAAATAAAATAGAAAATTTAAATAAGAAGGAGAAACAATAAAAATGGAAGAGAATAAGAGAATAATGAATTACAGACCTGAAATCAAAATTTTGGATGCAACGTTAAGAGATGGTGGATTAGTTAATAATTTCTACTTTACAGATGAATTTGTAAGAGATTTATATAAAGCGAATGTAAAAGCCGGTGTTGACTATATGGAATTCGGTTACAAAGCTTCAAAGGAAATATTCGATGTAGATAAATTTGGAAAATGGAAATTCTGTAATGAAGATGATATAAGAGATATCGTTGGTGACAATGTAAGTGATTTAAAGATTTCTATAATGGCAGATGTTGGAAGATGCGATTACAAGAATGACATTGTTAACAGAAGTGATAGTGCTGTTGATATGGTAAGAGTAGCAACATATATTAATACAATGCCAGCAGCAATTGAGATGATAGAAGATGCTAACAGAAAAGGTTACGAAACAACATGTAATATTATGGCTATATCTAATGCAAATGAAACAGATATTGATATCGCACTTGAGATGCTTGGTAAAAGCTGTGTTGACGGAATCTACATCGTAGACAGTTACGGCTCAATTTACCCTGAACAGATGAGAGTAATAGCTGATAAATATGTTGAAGTTGGTGAAAAATACGGCAAAGAGATAGGTATTCATGCACATAACAATCAGCAGCTTGCATTTGCTAATACAATTGAGTCAGTTTCAAGAGGAGTTAATTTCTTAGATGCTACAATGAGCAGTATGGGAAGAGGTGCAGGAAACTGTGCAATGGAATTATTATTAGGTTTTCTTAAAAATCCTAAATATAATTTATTCCCTGTATTACAGTTCATAGAGAAACATATTGCTAAATTACAGCAGGAGGGTGTTGTATGGGGATATGATATACCATACCTTCTTACAGGACGTTTAAATCAGCATCCATCAGCAGCAATTGATTTTACGAAAGAAAAGAGAAAAGACTATTCAGAGTTCTACCAATGGTTATTAGAAAGAGAATAGTGTAAAGAAAATAAAATAACAGGACATATATTATGCGAATTGTGACCTTAGACGAACATTTAACAGTATTTGTACAATGAAAGCGATTAAATACTGTTAAATGTTCTGATAATGGAGTGAGAGCAAAATATATGTCCTGTTATTTTTGTTACTTTGGAGTATCCTATTTATTTGAAGAATTTCTTAATCACATGAAGAATTCCATCATCATCGTTTGAGTAAGTGATGAAGTCAGCAGCCTGCTTAACTACGTCCTGCGCATTTTCCATGGCGACACCGAGCCCGGCAATCTCTATCATAGAAATGTCATTGAAACCGTCACCACAGCATACCATTTCTTCACTCGTAATACCGATGGTGTTAAGCAGTTTGATAAGGGAATGTGCTTTATCGATATTTTGAGGCATTATTTCTAAGAAAAATGGTTCGGAAAAATAGATGCTGAGTAATGATTTATATTTATTCTGTAACTTCTTCTGGACTTCTAAGAGAACCTCATGTTCACCAGTCATAAGACATTTATTAACCGGATAATCAATATATTCTGCGAAATTGTCAACTTTTTTAAGCGGAATATGATTAATTCGTGCCTCTAATTCTATATATTTATCTAATTCACGACCGACAACGACGCAATCATTATCATAACTTATAATGCCTACATTTGATTCAACGGCTGCATTATACAGTTCAGGGATAACCTCGCCGGGAAGAGTTTTCTGGTATATTACTTCATTAGTGCGGCAGTCAATTATCTTCGCACCATTGTATGAGAGAACATAGCCACCGAATTTATCTAGCTGTACTTCCTTAGCTAATGGAAGCACGCCGGGAGTGGGTCTGCCGGAAGCTAATACTACTTTATAGCCTCTTTCCTGAATATCAATAAGGGCATCAAGGGTAGGCTTTGAAATCTCTTTTTTGGAATTAGTTAATGTACCATCTAAATCTAAAACAATAATTTTGTAATTCATAAATTGTCTCCATTCTTGTATAAATAGTTTATATCTTAAATTGCAAAATAATATTTAGGTGGGAATAACCACGCTATATATTTTACAATAGGTATTATCTCTGATACATCCATGAATATCGGACAGAAAATTATGCTTCCTAATACCAACACAGGAATAAGTGCTGCAAATGCAAATGAATTAGGAATTATTTTATATAAAACATAGCAATACAGCGTACAGATTATAGAATATAATAAAATTCTAAAGATTTCAAGCCATATTCCATCAGATAATCCGCTTAAATATATTCCTGACATGCCAAATATCCCGGCTAATAAAGTTAAGGAAAATATTTCGCTCATTTTGCAAAACGGTCTTATTTTATTGTTAAATGCATTAAATATTCCGGTTTTAGAATCTTTATACAGATTGAAAGTTCCGATAAATGCTGCAAACATAATAAACAAAGTTATAATACCTCTTACAGACAGAAGCACGTAAGATGAAAGCAATGAGGAATTATCAATTGTTTCATTGTCAGCATTGATATATTCAAATGAAAACGTATCATTTCCTGCCATATAATAATCATATTCTGGTCTTAAAGTACTTCTTAAAGAATCTATATCATTAATGGTGAAAATCTTCTGCGAGCTTATGAACTCGGCCAATTCGTTAAAGCCATACTCTGCAAAAACCTCTGAAAATACATATTCATCGGTTATGGCATCAGTAAGTGTACCTGGTGATTTATATACAGTTACAAGGTTATTAGTCTTATTTTCATAGACTTTTTCACTGAAATCTGAGTTAAATACATATCCACATTCATAATCACCGGAAGCGACTCTTGATGTAAGTTCATCAAGACTGCTGCACTTTTCAAAAGTAACACTTTCATAATTATTTTTCAGATTATTGCATATTTTGTTTGTAAGATTATCTTCACTTTCTATATATAGTCCTGTTTTTATTGAGATTTTAGTATCCTCGATATTAGTTTTAAAAACCATACATAAAATTGGAATTAACAGAAGTAATATTATAAATGATGTACGTTTAAGGCATCTTTTGATAAAAAGATAATTACATAGTATAAGTTTCTTCACTAGTCATTACCTCTCTTTCCGAAATGCTTAATTTCTAATAAATGTATCTTAATAAATATAGTCGTTAATAATGTAAAAATGCCAGTAAATATTAGCAATTTAATTATGTGTTCTGTAAAGACTTCACCTGTAAACATTGTTCCAATAATGTTAAGAATATAGGTCGTTGGCATATAATCAGCAATTTTCGATATTGGTTCAGGAAGCAGTATATCTGGAATAAATGCGCCTGAAATAAATGAACATATTATAACTAAGATGAAATGTAGCAGGATTGCACTGTATTTACCGGACATAAGATTACCTGTAAAGCACATAAATGCTGAACAACACAGACATATAAATAAGTTGTTAATTAAGATGTTCTTAAGGCTTAATTGAAAGCCAATATCTATCTTTGAATTTAAGGCATATAGTATAATCATAAATGTTGATGCAAGCACATATAAGACAGTAAAATTACTGATAAGATGTGCCAGGGTTTGTGAAAATGCGCCAATTCCATTCTGGTGCAGTTTTAAAGATATAACCTCGTCAGTATCTTTACTCTTAAGAATAAATACGCAGCCAAGAAGTAGCAGGATAAGCATAATTCCTGAAGCAAAATAATAATTAGTCGTGCTTAAATTACCAGTCGCGGTTATTATATGTCTGTCAAAGAATTTGCCCCTATTAAAGGCTTTGCCAAGATAAATCATATTAAGTGACTTATTAGCTTTGTTTTCATATTCTAATACATCATTAGCCTTATAATAGTCGTGAAGGGTATAAACGCCTGCCTGGGCAGTCTGAAGTGTATACTGTGCAGCTTTTGTAAGCTCAGTTATAATCATAGTATAAATAGATTTTGTAGACGAATAACGTATGGATATAGGGTAGTTTTCGCCATTCATAAGGCTGTTCATAAAATCTTTAGGTATTATTACTGCAGCTATAGCATCTTCATTTTGAACCATTTTAATAGCGGTATCATAATCAGATTCAATTATATTACAAACAGAATTAATACTTTTAGAACTTCTGAGAGCAGAGACTATAAGTCCTGTCATTTCTGAATCGTCTTGTGACGTAAATACAATGGTTCTTTTTTCTTTTATAGAGACATCTGAATATAGTAATTTAGAAGCACAAAAAACAATTGCCCCTACCACGAGTGACAGGGCAATTGTTCCTATTAGTATCTGGGGAATTAATTTAAATTTTCTTTTTAATTCAAGTTTTAAATAAATTAACTTATTCATATTTTCACCAGCTTCAAATTTAATCCTCAATAGTTTTAGTGAAGAAATTACTAATACTGCCTATAAGGTTATATTTCTCTGAATCAGACAGTGAATTGATATCTACAGTTGAACCGGATGGCTTAGTAATCTTTGGCTTACCAGTATCAAGAGATAAATTGCCATTAAGTGTTATCAGCTTATTATATCCTTGTGCAACCTGAAAGCTTGTCATGTCAAAATCAAAAGATTTTCCTTTTTTGATATTGTTAAATTTACCCTGTAACACAATAATTGTATCAGTATTAAGTGTTGCTTCAACATTGTAGTCGTTAGAATCTGCGTTAAAATCTTCAGCTACATTTAATTCTAATAAGGAGTCATAGCCAGATAGGACTGAAATATCATGGCTTAAATAAGTAGTATTATCTTCGACTTCTTTAGTTCTGTCATATATTATTGAAAAATTATTATCTGAATCCGTAATCGTTAATGTAAATATCATACTATCGGCAGGATTGATTTCGTCATATGATTCGATTGAGAAATCAATATTGAATTCCTCACCAGATATTTCGATGGAATTGTTAGAATTAAAATTAGTTAACTGACCTTTCTTGTTCTTCCATACTGTAAATGCAATATCGCCCGAATATGCTTTTGCAGAATTATGTGCAACGTATTCAGCTTGTTTTTTGAGGTCACTTATTTCATCTTTGTTATATAATGATTCAATACTTGCGAATAACTCTTTGTTATCAAATGTTACAGTAATTAATTTAGAAATAAACAGCTTCACACTATCTTCGCTGATTGTGTAGGTAGTACCTTTATTACCATATGAATCAGCATCAGTATCATTACTTGATATTCCTGAAAGGATAGTCTTGAAATCATCAGGATATGTTTCTTTAATCGCATATACATAGAGACTTATTATATCAGTATTATTGAATGAATCAAATGCATTTTTAAATAATTTATTGCTATATGTATACACTGACTCATTAAAAGTAGGTATCTTAAACATTATCTTCTTATCATTGAAAAAGGATAAGAGAGAATATAATTTCATTCCTCTATAAGAAATGTCTGCATCAAGTGATGCTTGCTTTGAAGCTGTATTATGATTAAATGTAGCATTTAAAGTTGCACCACTAATATCTGTATCGGCATATATGTTATCAACAGTAATTTTTGAGCTGAGACTTCCACATTTATTGTAGTTTGCAATAAGTTCTGAACTTCCAATAGCTGAATCAACAGGTGATGTAAAGTCGAACAATCCTTCAAATAAAGATGGCTTATTGGCAAGGGAATCTTTCTTAGAAGATTTACCGTTGTTAAGGATATATGCGATACCACCAACTACTACAGCAAGAATAAGACAGGCTATAACTATAGGGAATATTGGCTTACGTGTCTTAGCAGGCTTAGGTGCAAGATTTCTTCGCTCATTAATGTTATTGTCAATTTTGCTACTAACATTATCATTAGTGTCGTTGTTACCATTATCTTCGATAGAAGCATCGGCTTTTGAATCAGTTACTTTATCTTCAATAGGAGCTTCAGGTTTTACATCTGTTGAATTATCTTCGACTTTATCAATTTGTGCATTAGTTTTATTATTACTATTATCTTCAATAGAAGTTTCAACTTTTATATCAGTTGTCTTATCTTCAGATTTTACATTAGTTGTGTTGTCTTCAGCTTCCTCAGAAACATTTGTAAAGAAAAGATTACTGATTGCTGCGTCAGTTGCGACATTTTGATTAGAGTCATTATTAATATTTACAGGCTCTTTTTTATTATTTCTCATTGTATTCTCCATTCCACAGGTGTATATGTCGGAAAATCTGCAAACTGAATATCAGATTCAATATGCGGTAAAAGTTAAATGTGACACCTGTGACGCATTTAACTGAATATGAATTAAAGTAATTTAACAAGTTCATCATCTGTAAGGTTCGTGGAAATCTCTGATAAACAGCCATCTTTAAGTAAGAATAACCGGTTGCATACAGACAGTTCATTCTGGTCGTGCGATACGACAATTATAGAATCATTTAATTTAGAAGTATAATACTTCATATAATTTCTGATGTCGTGTTTGGCAGCGATGTCAAGTGCAGCACTTGGCTCGTCCAGGATTAAAAGAGACGGATTATTAAGTAATGCGATTCCAATACTTAGACGTTTCTTCATTCCACCAGACATTTTCATAACTTTTTTTTCTGCAAACTCATTTATGCCGAGTTCTTTTAATATACCTGATTCTAATTGCTTTACCAAATCTTTTTTCTTACCGTTGTACCAGAGACTTAGATTGTCTATTGCACTAAGTTCTGAAATCAATGGGTTTTCCTGTGGAACATAGCTGATATTATCTCTGGCTTTCTTAGATGAGCCAAGAATATTATTGCCATCTAGAAGAATTTCACCACTATCGGGTTTGCTAAGTCCACTTATTATAGAAAGTAAAGTTGTCTTACCCGTTCCATTTGCACCTACGATGCCGATACAATCCCCGGGTTTAACAGAAAATGATATATTATTAAGAACTTTGTGTCTGCCGTAGCTTTTACTAATTCCTTTTATTTCTATCATATAGACCTCACTTAGTTCTCACTTATATAAAGTTTATGTGAGCCTTTCTAAAATGTAATTCGTAGAAAATATAACATAATAGGGAAATTTATGCAATAATAATGGTGTCAAAATAAAAATCTTCTAAAAAGTGCTTGACATATTATTCAGAGGGTGTATAATACACAACATAAACGGCGAAGGCGTCTAAGATTAATTTCTTAGACGTCTTTTTTTGTTTCGCGAACTAGCCTGGTGCATCGCAAGATGCAAAATATTTGAAAAGAGAAAAGAAATGTGAATGGAGGTAGTGTTTATGGAATTTAGTGCTGTTAACACGATATGGGTACTTCTTGGTGCCGCTTTAGTATTCTTTATGCAAGCTGGTTTTGCGATGGTTGAGACTGGATTTACCAGAGCAAAGAACGCCGGTAATATTATAATGAAAAACCTGATGGACTTCTGTATTGGTACTCCGGTATTCTGGTTAGTTGGTTTTGGCTTGATGTTTGGTAAAGGAAATGGTTTCATCGGTTCTATTAAAGGTATTGCAACCGCATCTAATTACGGAACAGGAATGTTACCTGATGGAGTTCCATTTTATGCATACTTAATCTTCCAGACAGTGTTCTGTGCAACAGCAGCAACAATTGTTTCGGGAGCAATGGCAGAGAGAACAAAATTTATTTCTTATTGCGTATATAGTTTTATTATTAGTTTAGTTATCTATCCTATTGAAGCACACTGGATATGGGGCGGTGGCTGGTTAGCTACAAGAGGCTTCCACGACTTTGCTGGTTCAACAGCAGTACATATGTGTGGTGGTGCAGCAGCTCTTATCGGCGCCTGGATATTAGGACCTCGTATTGGTAAATATGGTAAAGACGGAAAGCCAAAAGCTATTCCGGGACACAGTTTAACACTTGGTGCACTCGGTGTATTTATCCTTTGGTTCTGTTGGTTCGGTTTCAATGGTTGTTCAACAGTTTCGATGGAGGGCGATTCAATTGCCTTAGCAGGAAAGATTTTCGTAACAACTAACCTTGCAGCAGCAGTTGCAACATGTACAGTAATGATTATTACATGGATAAGATATAAGAAACCTGATGTTTCAATGACACTTAATGGTTCGCTTGCAGGACTTGTAGCTATTACAGCAGGCTGTGATACAGTTTCACCAATAAGTGCAGCAATCATTGGTATAATTTCAGGCTTCGTAGTAGTATTTGGTATTGAATTTGTAGATAAAGTATTAAAAGTAGATGATCCTGTTGGTGCAGTTGGTGTACATTTCTTAAATGGTTTAGCAGGTACAATCTGTGTAGGACTTTTCTCAGATGGTGCTACAACAGCAATTGATGGTGAATCTGTAAAAGGTTTATTCACAGGCGGTGGTGCTAAATTACTTGGTGTTCAGGCACTTGGTGTTGTGTCAGTATGTGCCTGGGTATTCATAACAATGGGACTTGTATTCTTAGCAATTAAACATACAATTGGTTTACGTGCTTCAAGAGAAGAAGAAATTCTTGGTCTTGATATTACAGAACATAATCTTGAATCATCATATGCAGACTTTATGCCGGCATCAGTTCCTACTATATTAGGTTCATCTTCTAAGAAAGATAAAGAAGAAACAAAAGTTCCAGTATCAGAAGCAGTTCCGGTACAGTTAGTATCAGATGATAAACCAGTTGCAAGTGATGTTAAACTTTCTAAGGTTGATATTATTTGTAAACAGAGTAAATTTGAAGAATTAAAAGATGCATTAAATGCAATTGGCGTAATGGGAATTACCGTAACACAGGTACTTGGCTGTGGCGCACAGAAAGGTAATGTTAAATACTATCGTGGTGTTGAATTAGATATGGTATTACTTCCAAAAGTTAAAGTAGAAGTAGTAGTAAGTAAAGTTCCTGTATTAGATGTAGTAAATGCAGCTAAGAAAGCACTTTATACAGGCAACATCGGAGATGGTAAGATATTTGTATACGATGTAGAAAATGTAATTAAAGTAAGAACAGGTGAGCAGGGCTTCGATGCACTTCAGGGTGATGACGATTTATTAGCTTAATCGCTTGCGAAAACGCATTACATTTTTAACATAAATAAAACACACAAAACACGAAAAACACGAAAAACACAAAGAAAAACCGGATAGCTGAAAAGTTATCCGGTTTTTCTTTGTGCGAATTTATTCTTTCATAAGATACCCTTTATTCTTAAGCTCCTCCACGATAATATTCAGAACTTCTTCATTTTCAGCAGAGATTGTATGATAGTGGTAGTTAGAGGTTATGTTTTTAAGCGGTGTAGATTTACCACTTTTTATATTTTCGATAAACTCTTTTACATTACGTCTTGAGCGGATGTTTAAATCAGCACTTATTTTACCGTAGACTTTATGATGTACGAATACATCGATAACAGCACCGCCAAGGTCTACAATGGTATTTAATTCATCCTCGGTCTGTTCATCAGTATGATTAACTTTAACGACGATTGTAGCACCAGACGGAGAATTAAGAAAATAGCCTCTGTTTGTAGAAATGATGTCATAGCCTTCGGCACGTAGAAGTGCAATATCAGATACTATGATCTGGCGGCTTACATCAAGTGATTTAGAAAGTGAACCACCGGAAACAGGTGATTTATCGCTTATCATTTTAATTATGGAATCTCTTCGCTCTTTTCCGGTCATAATTTATAGTGTCCTTTCTTAAATGCTATGAAGATTTTTAAGAGATACATCAAGTATAGGTGCTGAATGAGTGAGAGCACCTGAAGAAATGTAGTCAACCCCTATATCGGATAAAGCATTGATTTTCTCAAGGGTAACATTTCCTGAACATTCAGTTTTAGCACGTCCGTCAATTATTCTGACAGCTTCTTTCATATCATCATGTGACATATTATCAAGCATAATAATATCCGCACCTGCATTAACAGCTTCTCTTACCATGTCAAGATTTTCAACCTCGACTTCGATTTTGCGGACAAATGAAGCATATGATTTAGCCATTTCAATAGCTCTTGTAATACTTCCGGCAGCACCGATATGATTATCTTTAAGAAGTATTCCGTCAGATAAGTTGAATCTGTGGTTTGAACCGCCACCGACCTTAACGGCATATTTCTCGAAGATACGCATATTAGGAGTTGTTTTACGGGTATCTAGAAGAGTTATGCCACTTCCTTTTAATAATTCAACGATTTTATTAGTATAAGTAGCGATACCGCTCATTCTCTGAAGATAGTTAAGAGCAGTACGTTCGCCTGATAATAGAACACGAATATCCCCGGTTACCTTTGCAAGGTGCATACCATTAGTAACTGTATCGCCGTCTTTACAGAATAATTCGACTTTGACAGTATCATCTAATAATTCAAATACACGTTTAAATACATTAAGTCCGGCAATAATACCGTCCTGCTTACATATAAGGTCTACAGTTCCTAACTGAAATTCAGGCATAACTGCATTAGTTGTAATATCTTCACTTGTAATATCTTCTTTGAGCGCCATCATAATAAGCTCATCGGCATTGATTTTCATTGTAATATTGTTCATTTTCTTCTACTTAATTCCTTTCTGTATTTTTCTGCATATGAAGTGCAGCACGCTTTGCGAAAACCATACTCTCTAACAGAGAGTTACTTGCAAGTCTGTTCTTGCCATGGACACCATTGCAGGCTGTCTCGCCGACTGCATACAGGTTATCCATTGAAGTGTGGCTATTAGAATCAACCTTGATTCCACCCATAAAATAGTGTTGTGCAGGAACGACAGGTATAGGTTCTTTAGTTACATCATATCCATTTTCTAAACAATGATGATAGATATGAGGAAAATGCTTTAATATAGTCTCTTCTGGAATAGGAGCCATTGAAAGCATAACATAATCAGTTCCGTCTTTCTCCATCTGTTCACGAATCTTCTGTGTAAGAATATCTCTTGGAAGAAGTTCGTTTACAAAGCGTTCCCCATTTTTATCAAGCAGAATTGCCCCCTCTCCACGAACTGATTCTGATATGAGAAACCTTCTTCCAGGCTTGTCAGAATACAAGGTGGTTGGGTGAATCTGCACATAATCTAAATGCTCTAATTCAATATTATATTTCTTAGACAGTTCAAGTGCATCTCCAGTCAAATGTGGAAAATTTGTTGAATGTTTATATAAGCCTCCAATGCCACCTGAAGCTAATATGGTATCTTTAGCAAGAATTTCTAATATTTTATCATCAGATGTCTTAGCGACGATACCAAGACATTTATTGCCATTTGTGACTAAATCAGTCATTGTCACGTATTCAAGCATTTTGACGTTAGATTTCTTCATGACTGCGGCCAAAAGTTTAGAGGTTATTTCTTCACCGGTTATATCTTCATGGAAGAGGATACGTGGCTTAGAATGACCGCCTTCTTTAGTATACACCATTTTACCTGATTTTGTCTGAAAATTCACATCATAATTAATTAAATCATTAATAAGCGCTCTTGATGAACGAATCATAATATCCACGCTTTCAGGATTGTTTTCATAATGTCCTGCTTTCATCGTATCTTCATAATAACTGTCATAATCATCATCATCTGTAAGGACACATATGCCGCCCTGTGCCAGGAACGAATCACTATGGTCAAAAGCATCTTTAGAAATCATAATGATATCTGAATCATCAGGAAGATTAAGTGCAGTATATAGACCTGATACGCCACATCCGACTATTACATAATCTGTTTTAATAGTAGTTTTAGAAGAGAGAGATAACATTTTTTCAAGTGGCTTATTTGCAAGATTGCTGAATTCTTCATCAAGGATTACCTGGTTAGATTTATTCTTTAATACATCGATAACTTTTTCAGGAGTAATTAATTTCATTCCAGGACATTCCTGTCTATCAGAGACCGGATAGAAAGTTTTATCAGGATTATCAGCCTGCAATTTATGAAATACACCGGTTTCTGTTGCAATTATGAATGATTTAGATGAACTTGTTTTGGCATATTTAATTATCTCAGAGGTACTTCCTATATAATCTGCATTTTCAAGGATTTCCTCAGTACATTCAGGGTGTGCAAGCACTAAGGCTTCAGGGTGTGCCTGTTTAGCTGCACGTAAATCATTAATAGTTAAGTCTTTATGTATTGGACAGAAACCGTCATTGAATATGAAATGTTTGTCAGGAAGCTGTTTAGCAATATATCTTCCGAGATTTTCATCGGGAATAAAATAGATATTCTTATTAGGAAGATTCTCTACGACCTTTTTAGCATTGGCAGAAGTAACACACACATCTGATAATGATTTTAATTCGGCAGTTGAATTGATATAACAGACAACCGCAACATCATCATAGGTATCCCTGACAATTTTAATCTTATCTGCGTCACACATATGAGCCATCGGACAGTCTGCATTAGTGTCAGGTAATAATACGGTTTTGTCTTTGTTAAGTAACTTAGCACTTTCACCCATAAATTCAACACCACACATAACGATTACATCGGCATCTGTCTGTGTGGCAATTTTACTCAGATAGAATGAATCACCTACATAATCAGCAATATCCTGGATATCGCCTGACACATAGTAGTGAGCTAGAATTACGGCATTGTTTTCTTTCTTTAATTTATTAATTTGTTCCTTGATTGAGTCTTTCACTTTGGTCTCCATTCTGAAGCGTTAAAAGGGGATAAATATAAGGCTTATTTAACTGCCTGCGACGCTTCGGCGCAGAATAATATTTAAAAGCATAATATTTGAAAAAACTGTGCAACATATGAGTACACAAATGTGTATCAAACTTTAAATGTTACAAAGTGAACATATATTAACATATATGTTTACAATTGACAAGACAGATGTTAATATATGTGTAAATGTTAAAACAAGCCATTTGTTATGTAATGTCATAACTAAGAAAAATATGTTGTAATTTGTATGATTTACACAACAATTCATTGACTTATGATAATAAATTTATTAATATATACATATAAATTGCGTGAAAATAATAAGAGAATATTTGAAATGAATAGAGAAGATTAACCGTAAATGAAAAGCAGAACCTAATTTACAGAAAAGGACGGTGGAGTCAATGACAAAAGAAGGATTAGAGTATTTATCTAATTTTATAGAAAATGTTATAAATGATAATTGTATTGTAAGAATTGTGAAACAGAACTATGCTTTGAAACCTACAAAAGAAGATTTTATTAAACTTCCGGTAAGCGACGATACGAAGAAGGTCTACTGTGATTATCTTAGCAGAAGAATGTTAAAGGCATATGAGCCATTTATGGATATAATAAGAGATTGTATTTTTGAATTAAATCTTGATATAGATAAAGTATTTGCAGATGCAAACATATATAGTCTTAACAGAAGTATATTCAAGAGCTATATAACTACAGGCAAGGCAAGAAGTCAGGAGAATCTTATACTTGCAGAGAAAGAATATGACCGTAAGAAATTTGTAGAGGGAATTGTTGATTTGATGCTAATGCTCTCAGAGAAGAAGCCTATATTCATAATGCTTAATGAGGCTAACCAGATGAATGAATCTGTTCTGTTTGTATTAGAAGAATTAATATCAAGAACGAGCAGTACATTACATATATTAGTGGTTATTAATGAAATGGGTAATGTAAAAGGTTTCCTTAATGATTCATATAATGAATTTATTAAGAAATGTGACTTAAAAGGTATAGTATCAGACTGGCCTTTTCAGGATTATTACGAGACAGAAGAGTCAGAGCATACATATGTATTTGATACTTCTTCTGATGAATTAGAGGATATCTGTACAATGTTTTACACATATGCATTCGAACAGGCTAATTACTATCTTTCAATGATTTATCAGAAAGTAGAATTAGATAAAGCAGATGTAACGATACAATTCAGAATAAATATGTTAACCCTTTATATTATGGTAAGTATTTACAGAGAGAATTATTCATATGCACTTGTATTGTGTGAAAGATTAAACAGGATTAATGCGTTTGAACTTGAAGATGAAAAAAACTATCTGTACTATTATTTTCAGACGATGGCCAATATGTATATCGGAAATGAAGATGATGCTAGAAAGAATGCTATTCTGTGTGAGAAGATGGCAGATAAAATCGGGCGAGAATATGAACATTTTCAGAGTATGCTTATAAAAAATATGTCAGAGCTTTCAGGCTGGAAAGATATATGGATATGTGATAAGCATGTAGAGGTTCCGGACGAACTTATTTCATTATGCTATAAGTATAATTATCTTAATCATTTAGCACATATTTATGTATATTGTTTTGATAATGATTACAGATTATATACAGTTGTAGAGGGTATTGAAGAGAGAACACCTAATGTTACAAAGGGTATATTATTAGCTAAGAAGCTTAATAATGAGAAATTCCTAGTGGAAGCATATCGTAAGAATATTATGGTAGCATCATGTAACGGATTATTCCAGACAGCAGGATATTTCTACAGTAAATCAATAGAAATCGTTAAGAAAGAGAATAATAAATTTGAAGAGGCCAATATCTATAACGGACTTGGTTTCATCTGTTGTACTACTGATAAATATATTGAAGCAAACCATTATTATAACAGGGCATTAAAGATATTCTATGATGAGAAAGACACTGACTATATTATAGAGACACTATATAATATGGGAATAAATGCGATTCTGGCAGGAGACTATACACATGCGACAGAATATCTTATGACGGTAAGCAATATGCTTAAGCAACTTAAAAAGAACACTTTAAGAGTGTGTAATATTTCTAAAATCTTCGGCTTACTTGCATTATCATTATTTAAGCAGGGTAATTATTATATGTCACAGATATATATTAATAAATCAGAAAACTTCCTTAAGTGCATCTTAGATTACAGGGAAGATGAATTCTATAATTATCTGTGGGATGATGATATGTTCTTGTTCTTCTATGTATCAGCGCTTATAGATACAAGAAGTGGAAGATATGAAGAAGCATTAAGCAATTATGATAAGGCAGAAGTATATATGAGCAGAGGAATTGGTAATAAATTCTTCTCTTATGTACACTTTGCAGTAGATAAATCAAGACTTCTATGTACTTTAGGCAGATATGAAGAGAGCAGGAATCTTCTGACAGAGGCAAGGGCATACTTTAACAGTAAGGGTAATTTCTTACGTGTTAAGATGTTTGATGACCTTATCTGTACTGATAAATGGGAATATCCTAGTGTTATTTTGACGATGACTGAAGTAAGTATTGATAACATTATGAAACTTGTAAGAACAAAAAGCATCGAGCATGAAGCACAGGTAAGAAGTGCTCAGATTAAATTCTTTGGAACTTTCCAGGAACTTGTTAATCATACATATACTTCGGTTGAAAACGAGATTAATACACTTATAACGAACTTTAAGAATAATTTCAATCTGGATAATATGTTATTCGTAAGTTATGAAAATGAGTGTCCGGAGATAAGATACAGTGATTTAGAATATGAATTGTCTGAAATGGAGATGGATATATTAGTGGATCATTTCAAACATAATTCAGAAGGATTTGCACTTTCTAAATTCAGTAATAACTATCATAGTTTTGACCGGATTATGAAGATATTCGACAGAAGCAAGGTGTTTTCAATTATTGCAGCACCTATTTATAAATATGATAAGCTGCACAGCTTCTTTATTACATTTGTAAAGATATCTGAGAGCTGGAATTCAGTAATGAACAGAGAGGTCTTAGACGAAAATGACCTGGACATGTATATGATTGTTTTCAGACAGATACTTGATGCGATAGAAAAATACAGACTTAATGAAAGACTTATTAAACAGGCTATAACAGATGAACTTACAGGATTATTAAACCGTAAGGGATATTATGAAGTGATAGAGAAGATACTAAAAGAGCATTGCGACAGAAATGAGAAGTTAAATTGTGCATTTATGTATATTGATTTAGACCATTTCAAATATTATAACGACACATTCGGTCATCATGTAGGTGATGCGATACTTAAACGTTTCGCAGATATATTTACAGAGGCATGTGGTGATAAAGGATATGTAGTAAGGTTTGGCGGCGATGAATTCGTTATGCTTCTTACTACAACAGATATCAATGAGATTAATAAAATTTCTTCAAGAATATACGAACTGATAGAGAAAGAAGATGGTTTTATAGAACTCGTTAAGAAATACGTTAAGAGTGATGTAAATATTCCTGATAATTTCAGGGCTACATGCTCAATCGGACTTGATTTGGGGCTTGAGATGACTAAGTCAAGTGAGATATCAGAGATGCAGAAACATGCAGATGCTGCATTATATTATGTAAAGAAGAATGGGCGTGGAGGAATGGTGCAATATAATAAAGATATGTAAATTTGAAATATGATTGGAGAAAAGAAAATGACAGGTTATGAGGCAGTTAAGAAAGTAATAAATGAAGTTAAGAAGGTTATAGTGGGCAAAGATGAGGTTATATTTCAGGTAATGACAGCTATGATAGCCGATGGGCATATATTAATAGATGACATACCGGGTGTAGGAAAGACTTCACTTGCATTGTCATTTTCAAAAGCAATGGCACTTGATTATAACAGAGTCCAGTTTACACCAGATGTATTACCATCTGATGTAACTGGATTTACAATGCTTAATAAGAAGACTAATGAATTCGAATTCAAGCAAGGTGCCATAATGTGTAATCTCTTTTTGGCAGATGAGATTAACAGAACTTCATCAAAAACACAGTCAGCATTATTAGAGGCTATGGAAGAGGGCAACGTTACAGTAGATTCCGTAACATATAAGCTGCCCTCTCCTTTTAATGTAATAGCAACACAGAATCCTGTAGGTTCAATAGGTACACATATGCTGCCTGAATCACAGTTAGACAGATTTATGTTCTGCGTATCAATGGGATATCCGACTGTCAGTGATGAAGCTATTATGCTTAAAGAAAAATTCTGTAAAAATCCATTAGATGAAGTAAGGCCTGTAATTGATTCTAAAGGTTTAGACATAATTAAGAAAGAAGTAAGAAAAGTCTATATTAGTGATGAAATATATGAATATATTGCTAAAATTGCAGATATTTCACGTAATAAATCAGAGATAGAGTTAGGAATAAGTCCAAGAGGAAGCGTAGCCATAATGAAAGCTTCGCAGGCGAATGCATACGCAAGAGGAAGAGACTATGTGATTCCTGAGGATGTCAATGAAGTATTATATCCATGTACAAGACACAGAATAATTCTCAATGCCAGAGCGAAAACAGGTGGTTTAAGTGTGGATAAAGTAATTAGTAATATAAGCAGGGAGGCAGCCACGAAGTGATGCGTGCAAACAGAAAAATCCATAAGGCTAAAAATATTATTGTGTCTGTTGCATTAATAATAATATTGATAGTTTTAATGATATTGTTTAGTGAGTATAGTTCAACACTTCCATTAAGAATAATTATCAGTGTTTCAATTATTGAATATATTCTTTTCCGGATATTGTCGTGCAAAGTGGATATAAAACTTAAGTCAGACAAACCATATATAGTAAGAGAAGAGAAAGTGTCAGTATCAGTGGTTATTAATAAGAGAAGTATTTATCCCTATAAGAAAGTTGAATTTAATTTAAAGTACAAAAGCAAATATGGTCAGGGAGAACGCAGCAAGAGAATAGTGTTGGAATTGAATGACAATAGAATCGAGAGTAAGAAAGTAGTTACTGAGAGTCTTCCGTGTGGATATACTGCATTTACAATTGAAAATGCTTATATATACGATATATTAGGTTTTGGTTCACTAAGTATTAATAATATATCCGAAAATGTAAATGTAATGGTAATGCCGACACCGAAACCGATAGATATAGAATTACCGAAGATGCCGTTTGTTAGTGGTGACGAATCAGAGATATTTCATGAGGACAGAGGAAGAGACAGCAGTGAAACGTTTGAGATACGTGAATTTCACGATGGTGATTCAATGAACAAAATACATTGGAAACTGAGTTCTAAAACCGACGAATTAATGATAAGAGATTCGATAGCAGCAATAGAGACGAATATATATGTATATTTCGACTTATCTAAGAGGATAAATATTGACGAAGGATTAGAAAAGTCGATTTCAATAGCCTATGAAATGAGAAATCTCGGATATGCATTTTATATAATGTGGTTTGATAAAGATGCGTGGACATTAAGACGAAGTCTGGTATCTGAATATGAACATATAGAAAATGCTGTATCAGAGGTTATGAAATATGATATGTATGAAGTAGATGAAAATGTAGAAAAGATATTGGAGAGATTTATGAATGAGAATCATGAAGTCTACAATATGTTTATATTATCATAAGGAAACTAATAGTGCGAAAAATGAGGATTGATATGGAAAATAAATTTAAAATTCCAGATTTTATCGGAAAGAGTCTGATTATCTCATTGGGTATAATTGCTACAGCAGGCGGCTTTATTGATATGTTTAATATTCCGGCATCAAAGGTGGCAGTAAGTTTATTTACAATCTGTATAACGTTTTTACTTATGACTACATCAAGGGCTAGGCATAAGCACCTTGCGATGACAGGGATATTTGTAACGGTGATATTGCTTATACTCATCAATTGGAATGGAATAAAATGTGGAATATATTATATAGCTAACAGAATAATAGATGCATATAACTATTATGCGGGAATTACAGAATCGGATATGTTCATTATAGATTTTGGTAAACCGATATTCTTTAGTTCGACGAAGCAGAGTGTTACATTTACTTTGTGTATGATAATAATAGAATATGCATATATACTTGTGACAGCTTCGATATATAAAGTGTTTTCGTCAATACACATTCTGCTGTCTGCAGGTATTACATTTGCCGGTCTGTTACTTGGCTTATTTCCGGGAACAATATGGACAATTCTTTTGATACTTTATTATGTATTATGTGTGATGTATGGGAGAAACAGGCACATTTACATAAGAAGAATGATATTTATGACGGGAGTTATAGCTGTAGTAACTTTATTTACATTAATTATAGCGAGACCAAAGAATTATAATGAGAACAAATATTTGAAATATCGTGATGTGTTGGAAAATATTGCTCAAAAATTTAAACTAGATATTTCTTCTGGTACTGAACGGGCATCATCAGATGGAAAAAGCAGTATGGCATATGGTGGGATTAACGGTGGCAGACTTGGTAATGTAGATGAAGTAAAGAATACCGGCTTAGAAATGCTTAGAGTAAATATGACACAGACAGATAATAATATTTATCTTAAGGGCTTTGTCGGGAATGAATATGATAGAAATAAATGGACTGAAATAAACACAGATAATCTCAGGGAACTGGTCAAGACTATTGAAATTATGGGTGGAAGGTCGAATTCTTTAGTTACAGACTATGATTATATAGAGAAGTTCTATGATGGGAAAATTGCTGATAAATTTGAAATCAGATATATTAAGGATCAGAGAAAGTACAGATATATGCCATACTATGTTAACCAGTATTATTCAGATAATGAAAAAGAGATGCGCTTAAGTACGGATTACTCGATAGGTAATGAAGTATTTAATGTATATGATATTTCTTTAGATGAAGCAATTAATATGATAAAAGATGATGAAATGAGTCTTAAAGAATTTGAAGAATTTACAAATATAAGTTGTAGCATAAGTAATGAAGTCGCAGAAGTTCTTTCAAAAGAGATGCTTGATTCACCAGTCTATGACGGAACAGCTGTAAGTCTTATAGATTGCATAAAATATGTACAGAAATATTTGTCTGTAAATGCTATATATACATTAAGTCCCGGAGCCTTAGATAAAGGTGATGATTTTATAGTTGATTTCCTGACAGTTAAGAAAGCAGGATATTGTACTTCGTTTGCATCGGCGGGTGTAATGATGTTCAGATATATGGGAATTCCTGCAAGATATGTTGAGGGATACGTTATAACAAGCAGCGACCAGAATGAATCAGATAATGGCGAGGTAAAGGCAATTGTCAAAGATGAGTCGGCACATGCATGGCCTGAAATCTACATTACAGGTCTTGGATTTGTTCCGGTAGAAGTGACTCCCGGATATTTTCGCCTGTCAGATAATGTTGATAATGTGGCAGAACCAACAACATCGCCAGAGAGCATATCGGATGAGATCTCTTCAGAAGCCGCAGAGAAGAGTACAACAAATAAAGAAAATGTCAGTAAAGAAACAACTATTAAAAATGGCAAAATAGAAACGGATAAAAAGACAGATAAGAAGAATGATAAAAATATAATTATTATATTTGCATTATTGGCAGCAGTAGTCATAGTATTAATTGTTTCTGTTAAACTATATAATATATTACAGCATAAGAGAGATGTTAAAGAATCTGATTATAATACAGACGATTTAAGACATAATATAGATGTACTGACTGTGATTTTTGAAAAGCTCCTTACTAAAGCAGGAATAGATTATTCCATAAACCGAAGCACAAGTGATATATGTAACGATATCAACGAATTAATCGGTAGACTTAAGAAAGCTGATATGGATAAGGATAGTAAATATACTAAATCAGGTGGAATTATTCCTGACACATCAGATACAGAAGAGGTTATATGCATTATATACAGGGCTAAATATGCTGATAAAAATGCCGGTTTTACAGAGAAAGATACAGATAAACTTCGTCAGTATGTTGAAGAATTTAAAAATAGTTTGCAATACTTTAAAAATAAGGTATAATATAGGAAAAATGTAGATGAACATTTTTCAAATGATAATTTTAATTTACGGAGGTAATAAAATATGTTAGTTTCAGCAAAAGAGATGCTTGAAAAAGCAAAAGCAGGACATTATGCTGTAGGTCAGTTCAACATTAACAACCTTGAGTGGACAAAGGCAATCTTATTAACAGCACAGGAATTAAACTCACCAGTTATCTTAGGTGTTTCTGAAGGTGCAGGAAAATATATGACAGGTTACAAAACTGTTGTAGGTATGGTTAATGGTATGATGGAAGAATTAAACATCACAGTTCCTGTAGCATTACACTTAGACCATGGTAGCTACGAAGGATGTTTAAAGTGTGTTGAAGCAGGTTTCTCTTCAATTATGTTTGATGGTTCACATTATCCAATCGATGAGAACGTTGCTAAGACAACAGAATTAGTTAAGATAGCTAAAGAAAAAGGAATGTCTCTTGAAGCAGAAGTTGGTGCTATCGGTGGAGAAGAAGACGGTGTAATCGGTAGAGGAGAATGTGCAGATCCTAACGAGTGTAAAGCAGTTGCAGATCTTGGTGTAACAATGCTTGCAGCAGGTATCGGTAACATACATGGCAAATATCCAGATAACTGGGAAGGATTAAGTTTCGAAACACTTGATGCTATTCAGAAACTTACAGGTGATATGCCATTAGTTCTTCATGGTGGTACAGGTATCCCAGACGATATGATTAAGAAAGCAATCTCATTAGGTGTAGCTAAGATTAATGTTAACACAGAATGCCAGTTATCATTTGCAGCAGCAACACGTAAATATATCGAAGAGGGTAAAGACCTTCAGGGTAAAGGATATGACCCACGTAAATTATTAGCTCCTGGATTTGAAGCAATCAAAGCTACAGTTAAGGAAAAAATGGAATTATTTGGTTCAGTTGGTAAAGCTAACTAATAATTATCGAATTGCAATATAGAGAGATATTGGTTAAAATAGGTGATAGATACTCAGGTATTTATTACCTATTTTTTCAATTTAATACAATAATCATCAGAGTAGATTACCCAGAACAGGAGAAGCTTATGAAAGAGAGAATAACAAAATATTTAAAGTATATGGACGACCTTTTAGAACGAATAGAATCAGGAGAAGAGATGGACTTACAGAAGATATTGAAGAATCATATGGTGCAGATAGGCTTCTTTATGCACGAAAGACTTGTTCATCTAATCGTAACTGTTTTATTTGCAATTGGTACTTTTATGACGATATTTACATATCTGATAGTGAATAACATAGGTCTGCTTCTGCTTGCATTTTTGCTTATTGTCTTACTTATACCTTATATAAAACATTATTATCTGTTAGAGAATGGTGTCCAGAAAATGTATAAGCAGTATGATAAATTGTTAGAGCATAGGGCAGAATTGGGCGAAAATATACCGGAAAGATTTAATAAATAATGGAGAAGTTTACTATAAATATTTCTGTACGAAATCTTGTGGAATTTATTATGCGTTCAGGTGACATTGATAACCGTACAGCCGGTGCAATGAGCAAGCAGGCAATGGCAGAGGGTACGAAGATGCATAAGAAGATTCAGGGACGGATGGGTATAGAATATAAAGCTGAAGTTACGTTAAAGATAGCACTTGAATATGATAATTACTGCATTAATCTGGAGGGAAGAGCAGACGGTATCATAGCCGAGGATATAGTAGTGGTAGATGAGATAAAAAGTATGTATGCAGATGTGATGAAATTCACAGAAGCACAGCAGGTGCATCAGGCACAGGCAATGTGTTATGCGTATATTTATGCCAGACAACATAATCTGGATAAAATCTGTGTGCAGCTGACATATTGCAATCTTGATACCGAGGAAATCAAACGTTTCAGAACCGTATATACATTTGAAGAAATAGAAGTATGGTTCGAGAGTGTAATGGCTGAATATATAAGATGGGCAGACTATATTGCAGACGAGCAGAAGATGAAGATGGATTCAATACAGCATTTAGAATTCCCATTTGAATACAGAAACGGGCAGAGAAATATTGTTGTATCTGTCTATAAATCAATTCTTGCTAAGAGAAATATGTTCATTCAGGCACCGACAGGCGTAGGTAAGACTATTTCGACGATTTATCCGGCTGTGAGGACTGTAGGAACAGGAGATGTGGATAAAATCTTCTATCTTACCGCCAAGACGATAACTAGAACTGTAGCAGAAGAAGCTTTCGAAGTATTAAGGAGAAACGGACTACATTTCAGGACGGTTACATTAACCGCAAAAGAGAAAATCTGTCCATGTGATGAGACTATATGTAATCCTGATAAATGCAAACGTGCAAAAGGGCATTTTGACAGGGTAAACAGTGCAATATATGAAGTAATTACCAATGAATCATCAATAACAAGGGAAGTTATCGAGAAATATGCAGATGAATATGAGGTATGTCCGTTTGAAATGTCATTAGACATAAGTAATTTTATGGATGGCGTAATCTGTGATTATAATTATGTTTTTGACCCTTATGCCAAGCTTAAGAGATATTTTACGGAGGGAATAACAGGCAGATATGTATTTCTCGTAGATGAAGCACATAATCTTGTGGAGCGTGCAAGGGAAATGTATAGTGCCATAATTACTAAGGAAGATTTCTTAAGCTGTAAAAAGATTGTCAAGGACAGAAGCAAGAGAGTGTCAAATGCTCTTGATAAATGCAATCGCGAAATGTTAAGTCTTAAGAGAATGTGTATAGGAACTTCAGACCGGTATTCATACACACTTCTTGATGAAACTGAGGACTTAGTTCTGTCGCTTTTAAGATTACAGACAGCACTAGAGAAATTCTTAGATGATAATAAGGAATTTGATAAAAGAGATGAAGTATTAGAATTATATTTTGCGGTAAGGACATATTTAGATATATATGAACTTGTTGACAGCAAATACGTTATATATTCTGACTTTAATGAGAAAGGCGAATTCTTTGTGAAGCTTTTCTGCGTAAACCCATCGGGTAATCTGCAGGATTGTATGCAGACAGGAATTGCGACAATGTTCTTCTCTGCAACGCTTTTGCCGGTTAATTATTATAAGGAATTATTAAGCGGAGATATTGAGGACTATGCGATTTATATTGATTCTCCATTCGATACACATAAAAGACTGGTCTCAATATGCAGAGATGTAAGCAGTAAATACACAAGAAGAAATGAAAATGAATATATAAGAATGTTAAATATTATAAGAGAAGTGGTAGGTGGATGTGCCGGAAATTATATGGTATTCTTTCCATCATATAAAATGTTAGAAGATATATATGAATTAGCCATAAGAGAGGGTTTTACAGAAGAATATGAGATATTCTGCCAGACAGGAAGTATGAAAGAAAAAGAAAAGGAAGAATTCTTAGCAACATTTGAAGTGGACAGGGATAAAAGCCTTATTGGCTTCTGTGTGCTTGGTGGAATATTCTCGGAGGGCATAGACCTTAAGAATGAAAGACTTATCGGCAGTATTATCATTGGTACGGGACTTCCGATGGTCTGCTCTGAAAGAGAGATACTTAAGAATTACTATGATGAGAATAATAGAAATGGATTTGATTATGCATACAGATATCCGGGAATGAATAAGGTCTTGCAGGCAGCAGGGCGTGTTATCAGGACGGATGAAGATTATGGAGTCATTTCTCTGTTAGATGAAAGATTTCTAAGGAGAGATTACAGACAGCTATTTCCGAGGGAATGGAATGATGTCAAAGTTATTGACAGCAAAAATGCAGGAGAGATTGTAAGGCATTTCTGGAAGTATGTATGAGAAGATTAAAAATATAATTATGCAAGCTAGCGTAAAATTTTACTCGGATAATGGAAAATAAAAAATAGAGAACACCACTT
>OKWR01000231.1_pt1 | contig 71394 bp, 54 predicted proteins | sample 1607101 | NCBI WGS metagenome assembly OKWR01 (sample SAMN04414076, study PRJEB24778) | human gut metagenome | material: faecal | host: Homo sapiens
TTCAAGCTCTTTACTGCAATTGAGATTGCCATTGAGATTGCTTGCGGATTTTAGGATGGGATATTTTAGAATAGGAAAGGATATGATTACATTAGAGAAAGTGAAACGCTATCTGAATCGCGAAAAACTTTATCAGATTATATTTGAGTCGGATACTTATGCCGGACGCATGTTCGACACGGTACTTATTATTACCATTCTGCTCAGTGTTTTGGCGGCCATTATCGAAAGTCTGCCGTTTGTCAGTGATGGCTGGCGTCTGGTTTTGCAGATATTTGAGTACGTATCCACTTTTTTCTTTACAGTGGAATACGTGTTGCGTATCTATGTGTCCGACAAACCGAGAAAATACATCTTCAGCTTTTTCGGTATCGTGGATCTGTTGGCCACTTTGCCTCTTTATCTGGCTTTCTTTTTTCCTTCTGTGCGCTATGTGCTGATCATTCGTGCTTTTCGTTTGATCCGTGTATTCCGTGTGTTCAAGCTTTTCAGTTTCTGGACTGAAGGAAACCTCTTGTTGCGTTCGGTGCAGAAGAGCGTGCGCAAAATTCTAGTATTTTTTCTCTTTGTACTGATTCTGGTCATTTCGATAGGTTCGATTATGTATATGGTAGAGGGGGAGCATCCCGAGTCCGGCTTCACGGATATTCCGACCAGCATTTATTGGGCTATTGTGACACTGACCACGGTAGGTTATGGCGATATTACTCCGCTCACGGCCGTGGGACGTTTTATTTCCGGTGTGGTGATGCTGTTGGGTTATACCATTATAGCCGTGCCTACCGGTATTGTTTCCGTAACCTTGATGGACGAGCAGAAAAAAGCCGGGGGCACTTGTCCTAATTGTGGACGTCCATTGGATATTGATGCCCGTTACTGTAAATATTGCGGTACTCCAATTGATATTTCAGAACAGGGCAAGAAAGGGGAGCCAATTAAAAAATCAGGAAAAACAGCCAAAGTTTAGGATATTCTTTGTAAATTTGCGCAATTTTTAAAATAAGTTTTCAAATGAAAAAGTTTTTATTGATTGCCGTAATGGCTGTTTTGGGAGCTGTATCTGCTAAAGCGCAGGTAAGACTGGGAGGTGAAGTTGCAGTCTGGTATAACAATGACACGGAAAATACTTCCTATGCTTTTATGCCGGAAATTGGTTACAAACTGAATAATCACTGGGAAGTAGGAACACAGATCGGTTTCACCGGTCATTCTGATCAGGACGGCTTGAACTTCAAGTTTGCTCCGTTTGCCCGTTACACATTCCTGAGAGCCGGAATTTTCTCTATGTTCGGAGAAGGAGGTTTTGCTGTAGCTACTGCAAAACATAAAGATACTGCTTTCAACATCGGTTTGCGTCCGGGTGTTGACGTTGAGCTGAGCGAGCACTGGAGTCTGGAAGCTCATCTGGGATTCTTGGGATTTGCCGCTAATAAGGGAGGAATTGCCGGTATGCAGCAGTCAGGCTTTGGCTTTGATTTTGCCAATGGAACCTCTTTCGGTTTGATCTATCAGTTCTAAATCTACGAAGAGAATTGAATGTAATATAAAATCGTGTAAAACGAAACGACCTCTGAAAGTGCGTCATGCCTTTCAGAGGTCGTTTTTTTGAAATATTTCCTCCCGACGGTTTTTGAATTTCATCAGGATGTTTTTCCTGTTTTGTCGGGACGAATTTTCTGTTCCGTGTTTGTTTCTGTTTTTTTAATCTCCCCAGATATTTCCTTCTTCGTCAGGCAATAAGTCGGAAGTATTTCCACCAAACTGAATTTCATTGCTACATGTAAGAAATGAGTCCTTTACTTCATGTTCAATAATTTCTATTTGAGGACTGATATATTTTTTATTTTTCATAATTCTATTGCTTGAAAGTTTAAGTTATTATTTGTTGATGATGACTTTCCGGCCATTAATAATATAGATACCCGCAGGCAATTCTTTCAGGTTTTCGGCTACATTAACTTGTTTTTTGATGCAAACTCCATCCAATTTATAGATGTCAGCTTTCTCTACAGTTGGAGCATTGAAGGCATCCTCTATCTGGGTTGTTCCTTCTGTTACGATATTCAGGGTCTTGATTAAGTTACCTGTTGTAACCGGACTGATATATGTGCGGAAAGAACGGATACCGGTATTTTCACTGTCTACCATCCAGAATTTGTCTTGTGAAAGAATCAGGCTACCTACAGGAAGAGTCTCTACGGTTTTATAGCTGCCCTTAACGACATAATCACTGTTTGCAACAGGAGTGCTTAAATCTGTAGGAGTTATTCCGATCAGAGCATCCGTAGCTTCAATTTGAACTTCTGGATTTTGACTCTTGAACAAGAGTGGTTGGTTTGCGGTCAATTCCCCTTCGGCTTGTTTTACTTTTAAATATCCGCTTTCTCCGTCAGTAACGATATCGGTATAGGTATAGACCTGAATATCATTGCTTAAGTTATCGGTGCTAAAAGCAAAAGGCAGAACTACGGAACTCCAGGATGAATTCAGGGCAGAACGTGTGTAAACGACAGATCCGGCTGTAAACGGACATGAGTTGTAGAACGGATGCTGGTCTTTAAGGACAATCTGCTTGGCTTCTGCTCCATCTTGTGAGATACGTACCACATTGGGTTGCTCGCTGTTTAGAACAGTTTCTGCCGTGATATAAACCAGACAGTTTGGATTTACTGTTTCATTTAGGGCAAAATCCTCTGATATCGTAGCGTTTCTTAAGTCTAATACAGTGGCATTTGATAAGTCAAGAGATTGAAGTTCCTCATTGTTCCATGTTCCATACAATGTGGTGACTCCTGTTTTGTCATCAGTTCTGGTTCCTTTGACTACAAAGTTCTTTCTTTCTGAAACTTCTTCCCAGGAATCATCTATATAAAGACTGCTGAAATATTTTCCTGGTTTTAAGTCTCCAGCATTAATTGTGATGCTTCCGTTTATTCCTCCATAAGTGTAGAAGAATCCATCCAGGTCATCAACACCCGGAACTTTTCCTTCTTCATAAACTCCAATCCAGTCTTTTGGTCTTCCCGGGGCTTCATTATAATGAATGGTAATGTCTTCTTTTGTTGTGAATTCATTTTTATCCAACGAGATGGAAGAAATATCTTCTCCAATGGTAATCAGAATTCTTTCTCTAGGTTCAAAATATTCTCCTCGTGTGAAATAGTTGACGAAATAATATCCCTTAGGAAGATCTTTTGAGAAAGTGATTTCTCCCTCTTTTGCCTGATTGGTGTATTGCCATGCGTCTGACCAGTTTTCAGAACCGGCGGCTCCCGGTACTTTTCCCATTCGGAAGATGGCAATCCAGTCGTCTTTCAGACCCGGTGCGTTCTGGAATTTGACGGTAATATCTTCTCCTACTTCAAATTTTGTTTTCTCGAGAGTCAGTTCCGGAGTCGGTCCGAAATAGAATGCCTGACGGTCGGTAACTTCTGTATAGCCTCCATCCTGGAACAGTACGGCATAATATTCGTTGGTTTCATCAATCTTGAATTTTAAAGAACCGGCTGCTTCTGTTGTATAAGCCCATTTGTATGAAGTGGTAGTTCCGGCACCTGTTCCGGGTTTCTCGCCTTTACGGTAAATGCCGATCCATGCATTTTTTCCTACCGGAGCGTTGGCATAGGAAATCTCTATTTCATCTCCTGGTTTGAATACTTTATTTTCTAAAGTGATTACAGGTTTGCTGATGATACTTCCTATAATGTTGAAGGTTTTTGCATCAGACCAGTTAGACCATTCCAGATTTTCATCTCTGTATCTCACCCGTACATAGTAGGTTCCGTTGCTCAGGCTTTGGCTGGGCAGAGTATATTCGGTGATATCCACATTATGATTCAAATCAATAGGAAGATACAACGGATCTTTGGTTGAACCGTACAGGTCTTCTACATCCCGAACTACGTTCAGAGATATTGTAGAGAAGTTTGGATTAGTGGAGAACTGATACTGAACCGTGTTCAGTTTCTCTTGAGTGGTTGTGGAATAAGGACTTCCTTTGAAGGTGTAGGGCAGTTTGATTTCCTCGTCCACTTCATTCAATACCGGCTGCTGTGGAGCTTCCTGACCGAATGTACGGTGGAATGAGTCAATCAGAATGTTCTCTGTGACCAGCATCTTGTTTCCGATGGCATAGCATTCGGCTTTCATCTCTTTTTTGTCAAAGTCAAACTCCAGAATCTGATATCCCCAATAGTCAATGGTTTTCTGAACATCGTCATAGTCTTTTTCCGAAGACATACCCCACATCTGGTCATAGGATGCCGCTCCATTGATAATGTGGTATAACGGATAATCTGCAATTTGTCCTCTGTGATATAGATGATGATGTCCGCCGTAATTCAAAATATGTTTTGGAGTTTCTGACAGGATAGGGATGATTTCGTTTCTGACCCATGCAGAAATATCACCGATATATTGCTCGGCCTGAATCGGACGGTGGTTTACACTGATGATAAAATCAACACTGTCGTCATTCTTGGCTGCGTCTACTACCTTGCGAACCCAGCTCTTCTGTGCCTCTCCTGTATGTTCAGTGCTGAGAACAACAAAGAGAATACGTCCGGCCTGATAGGCATAGTAGTTTTCTGTTCCGCTTTTTATACCTTGATATTCCAGTTCTTCGTAGTGGTTATGGGCTGCATAACGCGCCATACCCGGATCACTGTAAGTATCGTGATTTCCGACAGCTGTCATGATCGGGAGATATGGAGACATCTGTTTGTTCTTGTAATAATTAATCCATTCATATTGATCCAGCGTTCCATTGTCAACCTGATCACCTACGTTCATGATCATATTGATGTTTTCTTCCAGATTGCCGTACTTTTCTTCAATCTTCCGTTGGGCGGCCTGCATGAGCCATTCATAACCACTGCGTTTTTTCAACTGGTGGTCGCCCATCAGCAGAATGCGCATTTTGGTGTTGCTTCCTTTTGTTGGCATGGTACGGAAACGATATACCGGACTGGTTTTTTCTCCACTTTGTATTTGATAATAGTATATGGTATTCGGTTCCAGATCAGTCAGATGAACAGAATTCCAGAAATAAGATTCGGATAAGGTTTCTATAGTACCGCTTGTCTGCTGGTTGAGGTCTTCTTTAGTTTTACCGAATTTTACTACAGGAGAATTGTTGAAATCTGTTTTCCAGCTGATATAGATTGAGTGGTCAGTTGCTGTTTGCAGATAAGGTTCTGTCATGGAACGGTATTGGGCACCTTCCAAATCTACGGTGAGGCGATGCGCAATCACTTGCTCAAATCCTTGCTCGTTCTTTCCGGCCGGTTCGTAATAAATGTCGGCTTCCGTATATGTATTTCCTGCAATCTCAATACTTTCTCCGGGTTTTATGGAGTGATCCTGAAAACTTTTGATGTAGCGGTGAAAGGTGAGATCGGTAGAGAGTGTATCTGTCTTTTGGTCCTTGAATGTTCTGATGAGTTTCAGAGGACTGTTCTGAGCCAGATACGTAGATTGTAATTCTATTGTTGGGCTGCCTTGTCCGTTTGTAATCTTGCATCCGACAGGAGCTACCCACTGATAGTTTACAACCTCTTCATTTTTTTCTACGGAAAATGTTTCTGTTTGATTAATGGCCAAATCTGTTTTTCCATAGATAGACTTTTCTGTATCCGCATAACTGTTTGATGCGAATCCGGCCAATGTCATGGCGATGAGTTGCGAAGCTAAAATTCTATTCATAAATATTATTTTTAAGACACTGCAAAAGAACCGTGAGTTTATTGCATATTCATGAATAAATTTTTGCATTATAAAGACTATAGTGTTCCGTGAAGATTTTTAATCTTATTGTAACTTGACAAGAGGAAAAATATTACAGAAATAATTCTGGAAGGAATAAATTTAGAATATAAGCCAAGAATCGTTTTAAGCAAAAGATACCTGTTTTTGCTTAAAACGATTCTTGGCTATGTTTTTTTATTCTTGTTAGCTCAGGAAAGAGATCAATACTCCGGCAGCAACAGCCGAACCGATTACACCCGAGATGTTGGAAGCCATGCAATAGTTGAGCACATGGTTCTTCGGATCGTATTTGGTGGCAATTTCGTTGCACACACGGCTGGCCATAGGCACAGCGCTCAGACCGGTGGCACCGATCAGCGGATTGATTTTCTTCTTGCTGAACAGATTGAATACCTTGACCATCATAATACCTGAAGCGATAGAGAGGGCAAAGGCCAGGAATCCGCCTACGACGATACCGATGGTCTGCATGTTCAGGAAGGCATCATAAGTCATTGTGGCACCTACACACAGTCCCAGGAAGATGGTAGCGGTGTTCATGATAGAGTTGGATGCCGCGTCAAACAGACGGCTGGTATCGGCTCCGATTTCCTTCAGCAGGTTTCCGAACATCAGCATACCGATGAGCGGTACGGCTGTAGGCACGAAGAGCGCCACAATTGTGGTCACGGCTATCGGGAAGATGATCTTCAGCGTGCGCATGTTCTTGATTTCATTTTTCGAAGGGTGCAGCTTTTCCTGTTCCTTCATATTGATCATCAGTTCCTTCTTGCTGCAGGTAAGTTTCACCACCAATGGGATGATTACAGGCACCAGTGCCATGTACGAATAGGCGGCAATGGCAATCGGACCGAGCAGATGCGGGGCCAGTTTGATGGTGGTAAAGATGGCGGTCGGACCGTCGGCACCACCGATGATGCCCAGTGAAGCAGCTTCTTTAGGAGTGAAACCCATCAGAATGGCTACCAGCAGCACGCAGAAAATACCGAACTGCGCGGCGGCACCGAAAATGGACAGGCGCAGATTGCGCAGCATCGGACCGAAATCAGTCAGTGCGCCCACGCCCATGAAGATGATCGGCGGCAGGAATCCGGTTTTGATGAGCATGTAGTAGAGGAAGTTCATCAGTCCGAATTCGTGGGCAATCTGGTGCAATGGCATGTCCCAGATGAGACGGCGTGTATTGTCGGAGCACAGGACATAACCTTCGGAGTCGGCTTGAATCACTCCCATGCCTCCGCCCGGAAAGTTGGCCAGCAACACTCCGAATGCGATGGGAATGAGCAGCAGCGGTTCATATTTCTTTACGATGCCCAGATAGAGCAGAATGAATGCCAGGGCATACATGACCAGAATACCGGGCTCCAGCGCCAGATTGCTGAAGGCCGTCATCTGGTACAGCTTTTCTAAAATCTCATATATTTGGTCCATATCACTTTCTTGCTATCTTCATGATTACATCGTCTTCTTCTACACTGTCGCCGGAGTTGACCACAATGGCTGTGATGACTCCGTCAAATTCGGCACGGATGGCATTATAGGTCTTCATGGCCTCAATGTAACCGATGATGTCGCCTTTCTGTACGGCATCGCCCACATTCTTCGGAGTTTCCTGCGCATTCTTCACGCGGTAGAACTTGCCTTCCAGCGGAGCGGCAATATCCTCGCCTTCGCCGACAGGTGCAGCTGAAGCAGCACCTGTCTGAGCTGGAGCGGCTTCTGCAGTATCGGTACCATAGGCCACTTCCACCTGATAGCGCTGTCCGTTAAGCGTAAGGGTGAGTGTCTTAGGGAGTTCGGCCGGAGCGGCGGTAGTGCCCTTATGCTGCTCTTCGCGTTTCTTTTGCAGATCAGCCAGGAAGTTTTCCTTGGCTTTCCCACTCTTGTAAGCCTCATACTGCGATGGATGCATGGCATATTCGAAGAGCTCTTCATCGTCCTGTCCGGTTTCCCAGCCTTTTTCCTTCATCAGCTGGCGGTATTTGTCCAGCTCATCCGGATAGTTGCTTTGTGGATCGCCGGTCATGAACACACGTCCCTGTTCTTTAGCCAGAGCTACGATTTCCGGAGCCACCTCGCCCGGAAGTTTTCCGGCTTTGCCCAGAATCATATCCCAGATGTCGTCGGCAATCATGCTCCAGCGTTCTTTGCCTTTCTCGAGTTGCATTACGTTCATCAGGGCTAGATTCTTGACATACTGGCTGAACGGAGTTACCAGGCAAGGGTATCCCAACTTAGGCCAGATATAGGCCACCTCGTCAAACAGTTTGATGAGCAAATCGTCCTGAGTCAGTTCCGGCTGATTGTGTTTGACTTTCCATTTGTTGATGCTTTCCAGATTGGTTTCCAGATCGGCCATCAGCGAGCCCATCATGCCACCCGGCAGTCCCGGAGCAATCAGCAGGGAGTTGTTCAGACGGTTCAGCGGGTTGCAGTAGAAGCCCAGGAAATCATCCATCATTTCCTGAATCTGTGAGCGCACCTCCATATAGGCGGCCATATTGATTTCTTTCACTTCAAAGCCGGCATCCTTCAGCATGGCCTGTACGGCAATGATGTCGGCGTGACCGGTACCCCAGGCCAGCGGAGCTACAGCGGTGTCGATATAGTCACAACCGTTTTTGCAGACTTCCAGAATGGAAGCCATATTGAATCCCGGTCCGGCATGGGAATGATACTGGATGACGATGTCCGATTTATAGGCCTTGATTCCGGCACAGATTTTTCCCAAAGTTACGGGGCGTCCGATGCCCGCCATGTCTTTCAGACAGATTTCGTCGCATCCGGCATCGATCAGCTGCTTGGCCATATTCACATAATAATCTACGGTATGTACCGGTGAATGGGTGATGCAAAGACAGCATTGCGAAATCATGCCGGCGGCATGGGCATAGTCAATACTCGGGATGATATTGCGTACATCGTTCAGTCCGCAGAAGGTGCGGGTAATGTCCGTGCCCTGCGCTTTCTTTACCTTATAGAAAAGTTTACGAACATCGGCCGGTACGGGGCTCATGCGCAATCCGTTCAAGGCGCGGTCCAGCATGTGGGTCTGTATGCCGGCTTCATGGAACGGACGCGTCCATTCGCGCACGGCTTTGTTCGGATTCTCGCCGAACAGAAGGTTCACCTGTTCAAAACCGCCGCCGTTGGTTTCCACGCGGTCGAAACATCCCATACGGATGATGGCCGGAGCCACTTTGACCAACTGGTCTACGCGCGGTACATATTTACCGGCGCTTTGCCACATATCTCTGAATACAAGGCTGAATTTTATTTCTTTTTTCATGTTTGTTTCAATCTGTTGTTGATAATCAGCTGAGAAGGCTGAGGGTTAAGATAATTTCTTGATTTGTGCCACATGACCTTTTCCGCCGGTCAGTTCCTTTACGGCAAGCTGGATGACAGCCTGTGTAGTGGCATCTGTTTCAGAAGTATTCGTAGCAGGGATTTTCGAGACAGGTGGGGCCTCTTTTGCGTTTGCATTGGTAAGATTCACAAGCAACTTTCCTAATCCGATGATGATATAGAGAATCAGGAATACGGTTGCCATGCCCACAACCATCAGTTGCAGAGCCAGATAAATGTTTTCCGTGTTCATAAGCTTTGTTTTTTTATGGTATTGTTTGTTGGCCTGATTCAAGAGAACCGGTCATGCGAATATAAGCATTTTTTTCTTCATCAGCTTGGTTTCGGATGGCTTTATTGACGAACTGTTAGACTTTATTCACGTCTGGCTTCAATACGGATTCCGGCACCGTTACAGTCGGCTCCCATAGGTGGGTTTTCTTTGGTGATTTCCAGAGTAACGGCTTCTACTTCGGGATAGGAGCGGAAAATGTGTTCCAGAATTCTTCCTCCTACGTGCTCAATGAGTTTGGAGGGGATTTCCATTTCCGAGCGTACGATGTCGAACAGGTCGGCATAGCTGACCGTGTCGGACAGTTCGTCGGTCTGGAGGGCATGCGTAAAGTCTACCGTTGCTTCCAGGTTGACAAAAAAGTGAGTGCCAGTATATCGTTCTTGTTCCAGAACTCCGTGGTGGGCAAAGAAACGGGCTTCTTTGATAAAGATTTTAGTATGATTGATTTTCATATTTGCTTTTTTAAATGTTTGGAAGTTATAAAAAACGCATCTTTGCCTGTTACCACTTGAGAAAGCAGTTTGGCAAAGATGCGGTATTCAGATCATTGTATGATTTTAATGCTTGTTCGTAATGGATTATCCACAGCGTGAAGTGCCGCAGTGCTTACAGATCAGGCAACCTTCCTGATAGATCAGTGTTTCATGACCACAGTTCGGGCATTTCTGTCCTTTGGCTTCGGTTCCATCGGTGATGTATTTCTTCAGGGCGCGCTCCACACCATTCTTCCAGGTGTTGATGCTTTCGCTTTCCAGTTGCAGGGAACCCACCAGGCGGATCACATGCTCCAAAGGCATACGGTAACGCAGCACACCGGAAATCAGTTTGGCATAATTCCAATATTCCTTGTTGAATTTTTCAGAAAGACCTTCGACAGTTGTCTTGTAGCCTTTCTTGTTCTCAAACTGGAAGTCATATCGTTTGGTGCCGTCTTCGCATACATTCTTGATAATGCGTCCTTTGGTAACGCTCTTAGGCAAGACGATACCCTCATCGTCATCTTGAAGTCCGGTGAAGATTTCATAAGGCTGTCCGTCAAGCAGTCCGATAAAGGCCACCCATTTTTCCTTGTTGTTCTGGAAACGGACAACGTCACATTCCAACGATTTCGGGCGTACTTCCGTAACAGTCGGATGCTCAAATACTTTCGGTTGTTCCGGCTTGTCGCTTTTCTTCTTGACCGAAATCATCACTCCGGCACGTGAACCGTCACGATAGATGGTACATCCTTTGCAGCCGGAGCGCCATGCTTCTACATACAGGCGGTTAACCAGTGCTTCGTCTACGTGATTCGGCAGGTTTACGGTGACACTGATAGAATGGTCTACCCATTTCTGGATGGCGCCCTGCATCTGCACTTTCATCAGCCAGTCTACATCATTGGCTGTGGCCTTATAATAAGGCGACTTGGCTACCAGTTCGTCAATTTCTTCCTGGGTGTATTTCTTTTGAGTGTCATATCCGTTCACTTCCATCCAGGTCATGAACTTGTGATGGTATACGATATACTCTTCAAAAGCATCGCCGGTTTCGTCTACAAAGTCAATGTGTACTTCCGGATCATTCGGATTCACTTTTCTACGGCGCTTGTAGATCGGCATGAATACCGGTTCGATACCTGAGGTGGTCTGTGTCATCAGACTGGTAGTTCCGGTCGGCGCAATCGTCAGACACGCGATGTTTCGGCGTCCGTATTTGGCCATGTCGTTATACAGATCCATGTCTGCCTCCTTGATACGGTTGATGAACGGATTGTTCTTTTCGCGTTCCGCGCTGTAGATAGGGAAGGCACCACGTTCTTTAGCCATCTGAACGGATGAGCGGTATGCCTCCAGAGCAACGGTCTTGTGTACCTGTACGGAGAAATCAGTGGCTTCCTGAGTGCCGTATCTCAGATTCAGGGCAGCCAGCATATCACCTTCGGCAGTAATACCTACACCGGTACGTCGGCCCATGCCGCTCTTCTTGTAGATTTTTTCCCACAGATGTTTTTCTGTTTCTTTCACCTCATTTGATTCCGGGTCACTCTCGATTTTCTGCTGGATCGCTTCGATTTTCTCCAGTTCCAAATCAATGATGTCATCCATGATACGCTGTGCAGTAGCTACATGCTTCTTGAACAGTTCAAAATCGAAATAGGCATCCGGAGTAAACGGATTGACTACATAGGAGTACAGATTAATGGCCAGCAGACGGCAACTGTCATACGGACAGAGAGGAATTTCTCCGCAAGGATTGGTACTTACGGTGCGGAATCCCAGATCAGCGTAGCAGTCGGGCACAGATTCGCGCAGGATGGTGTCCCAGAACAATACACCCGGTTCTGCCGATTTCCAGGCATTGTGTACGATCTTCTCCCACAGTGTCTTTGCCTGAATTTCCTTATGATATAATGGTTGGTCGGAATCAATCGGGAATTGCTGGATGTAGGGAAGGTCGTTGGTGGCCGCTTCCATGAACGCATCATCCAGTTTTACGGAAATATTGGCTCCGGTGACTTTCCCTTCAGTCATTTTGGCATCGATAAAGGCTTCTGCGTCCGGGTGCTTGATGCTTACAGAGAGCATCAGGGCTCCGCGTCGTCCGTCCTGGGCTACCTCACGTGTGGAATTGCTGTAACGCTCCATAAACGGGACCAGACCCGTTGAAGTAAGAGCGGAATTCTTTACAGGAGATCCTTTCGGGCGGATGTGTGACAAGTCATGGCCTACGCCTCCTCGTCTTTTCATCAGTTGTACCTGCTCTTCATCAATACGGATGATGCCTCCGTATGAATCGGCTTTACCTTCCAGACCAATGACAAAGCAGTTGGAAAGGGACGCGATCTGGTAATCATTTCCGATACCGGTCATCGGACTTCCGGCCGGTACGATATATTTGAAATGATCCAGCAATTCAAAGATTTCGCGTGCTTTCAGATTGTTGGGATACTTTGCTTCAATACGGGCAATTTCATTGGCAAGGCGCCAGTGCATATCTGTTGGAGTCTGCTCGTAAATATTGCCATAAGAGTCTTTCATGGCATATTTGTTCACCCATACTCTTGCGGCCAGTTCGTCTCCTTTAAAGTACTTCAGAGTAGCCTCAAAAGCTTCATCATAGGTAAATGTCTGTTTTTCCACGTCTTGTATTTTTATATTATTTTTGCATTTATACTCTCTGTCTTTGTATAAGCGTGAGAGAAGGGTAGATTAGTCTTCTAAAAGCTTTGCAAAGCTACATATGTTTTCTCATATATCAAAATAAAAAGAGGTTAAAAAACGGTTTCTTTTCTGGATAGTTATCCGATTTTTGTGTTTATTTATTTGATTATCAGAGTGATGATATTTTTTATAAGATAAAAAGTTATCCAAAATGGAAAATCATATATATAAAAGTGCAAATCATGATAATTTTTTCGTATCTTTGTTGTAGCAACATTAAAAACAAAATATCTATGGATTTTTTGACTAAAAGACGCTCTATTCGTCGTTATAAAACAGAAGATATTTCGAATGAATTGTTAAATAGTCTTTTGTATAAGGCAGAGCGTACCCAGACAATGGGAAATATGCAGTTATATAGCGTAGTAGTGACCCGTTCGCCTGAGATGAAGGCGGCTTTGGCTCCGGTACACTTTAATCAGCCCATGGTGACGAGTGCTCCGGTGGTACTTACGTTTTGTGCAGATTTTAACCGTACGGTAAAGTGGTGTTCTTATCGTGACGCGCAAAGTGGATACGATAATTTGCTTTCGCTGATGAATGCGGTAAGTGATACTTTGCTTTATACACAAACTTTTTCTTGTCTGGCAGAGGAAGCCGGATTGGGTATTTGCTATCTGGGTACTACACTGTATAATGCCGGTCAGATTGTCGATATACTGAAGTTGCCAAAACTGGTACTTCCCGTGGCTACGCTTACCTTAGGTTATCCCGACGAGTGTCCTCCTCAGACTGATCGTCTGCCGTTAGAAGCACTGGTTCACCAGGAGGTTTATCAGGATTATACCGAGCAGTCTATCAATGACTTTTATCGGACAAAAGAGGATTTGCCGGAGAATATCGAATTTGTGAAAGTAAACCAAAAACAGACGTTGGCACAGGTCTTTGCGGAGATTCGTTACAATAAGGCCGATAATGAGGCTATCAGTGAGGTTTTGTTGGAGACACTCAAAAAGCAAGGTTTTTTGAGATAGGATACGTTATCCGGTAGAGACAAAATAATAGAGCCATATCAAAATATTCCTTTTGGATTTTTGATATGGCTCTAATATTTTTCTGGTTTTATTTGCTGCTTTGCAGCAGTTTTTCAATTTCTTCTACTTTACTCTTGAAATTTTTGTCCACATGGATGCGGTCCGCTACCAGATTACAGGAGTGTAATACGGTGGCGTGATTGCGCTTGCCGATCAGGGCACCAATCTTGGATGAAGACAAGTCGGTATGTTTCTGTGCCAGATACATGGCGATTTGTCTTACCTGTACCACATTCTGCTTGCGGCTTTTGGTGAAAATTTCGCTCTGGTTCATCTTGAAGTAGCCACATACATTTTCCAGAATCAGATCCACTGTGATTGGTTTCTTCTCGAACTTTACAGCCCGTTTCACAATCTGTTCGGTAAGATTCATGTCCACTTCGCGGTTATATACCACAGAATAAGCCATCAGAGAATTGATGATACCTTCCAGATCACGCACGCTTTCATTTACGTTTTCCGCAATAAAATCAATGACTTCTTCCGGTATGGACAGACCGTCGCGGTGAATCTTACTTTTCAGAATATCCTTTCTCAATTCTTTGTTCGGCTTTTCCAATTCTGCCACCAAACCCCATTTAAAGCGAGTGAGCAGGCGCTCTTCCATTCCCTGAAGAGCCACTGGCGGTCGGTCGGAGGTCAGAATCAGCTGGCGTCCGTTCTGATGCAGATGGTTAAAGATATGGAAGAATGTATTCTGGGTTTTGGTCAGGCTGGCAAATTCCTGCACATCATCAATGATCAGTACGTCAATTGTCTGATAGAAATTGATGAAGTCGTTGACCGTGTTCTTGCGTACAGAATCGGTATATTGTACCTGAAACAGATGGGCTGACAGATACAGTACTCTCTTTTGTGGATAAAGTTCCTTGATCTTGGTACCGATCGCATTGACCAGATGCGTTTTGCCCACACCTGATGCACCATAGAGGAACAACGGATTGAAAGTGGTCTGTTTGGGATGTTCTGCAATAGCCTGTCCCACCGAACGCGGCAGCTTGTTGCTGATGCCTTCGATGAAATTCTCAAAGTTATAATTCGGATTTAATTGCGGATCCAGATCCTGGGGAGAGACCGCCTGCATCGGGTTAGGCGCTTTATTGCCGTTTGTGATGGGGCGTCCTACAGGTACGGATACGGGACGGGTTGTAGCTTCCAGGTCAACAGTCAGATTGTTGGTCTTGTCAGCTTCAACACGATACATCAATTTTACCCCTTCACCAAACACTCTGTGCAGCACGGTGTGAAGGAGTTTCACGTAATGTTCTTCCAAATATTCATAGACAAAGGAACTCGGTACCTGAATGGTCAGAGTCTTATCCTCATAACTCATACAGGTAATCGGTGTGAACCAGGTTTTAAACTGGAGTTCGCTTACATTGTCGTGAATAATTTGAAGACAACGTTCCCATTGCGTTTGAAGAGAACTAGTCATTCAATTAAGTTCTTGCTTTTAAAATTCTACTATCATTCAATACTTATACTCTACAAAGTTCGGAATATTCTGTGAATTTACCAAATATATTTTGCCTTGAAACGGCTCTTTTTTTTCTAAATGTCTTGTTTACAGAGAGTAGTTGTTGCGTTAAAAAAAATAATCAGTTTGGTGAAGTAGAAAACAAGAAAAGACGCATGGTTTTTTGTATACCATGCGTCTTTTGGATGTTTGTATTTATTTGTCCTTTCTTCCGAATATAGAGAAGTGTACGTAGCGTTTTGGATGTGCTTTCAAGTCTCTCAAAAGGCTGTCCGCACTACCGATTGTGGTATTGATGTTTCCATAAAGGGTTGTGTCGTTGAGCAGCAGTCCGATGCTGTTGTCGGTGCGGTTCAGCTTTTCTGTGGCCAGTTGCAGATTGTTCATAGTGGTATCTACTTTGGTCAGCGTGCCTTCCAGATTCAGGGCATTAACCTTGTCAGTCAGTTGGATTACGTGATCGCCTACAGCTGTGAATTTCTGGGTCATACCCGGAATATCTTTTCGGATAACTTTGTTCAGGTCCTGAGTCGTTTGGTTCAGATTGGCGGTAAGCTGGCTGGTATTGGCCAGAATTCGGGCGATGTTCGGATCTGAGACGATACGGTTCAGTGTTGAAACCAGTGAATCGACGGTATTCAGTGTCTTTTCCACTTTGGGTATCATTGTGGCAGCCTGGCTCATCAGATCTGCATTTTCTTTTCCTTCTATGGTATCTCCCGGTTCGAACCGTTCTCTCGGGTTATTGGCCAGCAGCAGGTTCAGATTGCATCCTCCCAGCATTTCCGTAACCAGTTCGGCAGAGCTGCCTTTGGGTATTCGCATCTGGTCGTCAACCTGGATTTCTACGATGACATGACCGTTTTTGTTGTAGTTGTAGAAAATGTCCCGTACAATACCTATATTGTATCCGTCAGCATATACCGGACTTGATTTTGCCAGCCCTTTGACATTGCTGAATTCAATATAGTAGAAATTGCTTGACTTGAACAGGTTGATTCCTTTCAGGAAGTTGATTCCTAAAAAGAGCAGGGCCAAGGCCACAATTCCGGCAATTCCGATTTTTACTTCTTTTGTTAGATTTTTCATACCTTGTATTTTAATTCCTTTTTATTTTCAATGCTTCACTCAGTGGGATTTTTGTATCATTCCGGAAGGCCACGATAAAGGCGTCTGGAAATTGTTCCTTGATTTCTTTCTTGATTTCTATGGCTTTTTTATAATCGGATGTGTTGCCATAGGTGTACTTATAAATATTGTTTTCCTTGAAACTTTCCACGTTTTTCAGTCCCTTGAAATGCGAACTGCTGATATGTAGTTGGCGGGAACTTGTAAGTATCTGTACTTTAAAGAGAATCGTGTCGTTTTCCGGACGTGTTTCCACCACTGGAACCGACGATGCCGCAGGAGTGGCATTTGTTTTTGTCTGTACGCTTTGAAGCATCGGTGCAGCAGTTGTATCGGTGTTCTCCGCTTTTGGGGCGTTTGCGCTACTAGAGCCGGTTTCGGTAGAAACTGTTGCGGCTGTCTCTACTGGAGCAGGCTTTGCCGTTTCGTCTGCCTTTTTCTGCTTTTCGGGTGCTTTGAGTGGACTGACAATCCGGTTCTGTTTGTCTTTATACTGGCGAAAGGCGTTGTACAGGCTGTTGGCCAGTTGGTTGATGCCTTGCGCAGAGTTCAGGTAGCGTTCTTCGTCGGCAGTGGTGATATAGCCCAGTTCGACCAGAACACTGGGCATACTTGTTGCCCGGAGTACCAGAAATCCGGCCTGATGCACTCCGCGATCAGCTCTTTTGGCCGTGCTTTTGAATTCTCTTTGGATGTTCTTTGCCAGGGATACACTTTGTTCCATGTATTTGTCCTGCATGAGTTCAAAGATAATATAGCTTTCGGCCGAGCGGGGATCAAATCCTTTATAGCGGGTCTGATAATCCTCTTCTACCAGAATTACCGAGTTTTCCCGTTTGGCCACATCCAGATTTTCCTGTGCACGGGCCATACCCAATGTATAGGTTTCTGTGCCCCTTGCGATCTTTTTTCCGGGCATGGCATTGGTGTGTATGGAAATGAAAAGGTCGGCCTTGGCTTTGTTGGCAATCTGGGCGCGCCGGTCCAAAGGTATGAATACATCGGTTTTCCGGGTATAAAGCACACGGGTGTCCGGACAGTTGTTTTCGATCAGTTTTCCCAATGCCAATGCTACAGAGAGGTTGATGTTCTTCTCTCTGGAAATCCGTCCCACGGCACCCGGATCCTTTCCCCCGTGTCCGGCATCCAGCACAACGGTAAAGCTTTTGTTGGCTGGAGCTTTTTCGGCGAACGTTTGCGCGGGTGTGGAAAAGAGCGCTATGAAAATGATTATCAGTGAAAAGATATGTTTGCTCATTTTGCTTCTTTTCGTGCAAAAATAATAAGTTTTTTTGATATTGGGATTGTTTTTGTCGCTCAAATATCCTCGGTTGTTCAATATTATAGATTAATAACAGAATGTGGAAAGAGCATTGTTTCTTTGTTCTCCAGGATAAGAAGTTGTCTCTTCCGTCCGACCCCGCCCCGGTAATTGCCAGTTGCTCCGCTTTTATTGATGATGCGGTGGCAGGGAATAATCAGGTTGATCGGATTTTCGGCGCAGGCTGTTCCAACGGCGCGACAGGCCTTCGGATGTCCGCTTTTTCGGGCCAGTTCCTGATAGCTGATTGTGCTGCCATAGGGAACTGTTGCCAAAGTGTTCCATACTTCTTTTTGAAAATCAGTGCCTTGTAAGTAATAAGGAATGGAGAAAGACGTCAGTTCCTTGCGGAAATAAGCCTGAATCTCGTTTTCGGCCTGCTCTAAAAGCGATGTTTTCCGGTAGCATCCTTCCGGTGTCAGTTTTCCCCAAAGAAGTTTTATGAGTTTCCGGTCTTCTTCGCTTGCTGTCAGAAATCCCAATGGTGTTTCAATATGGAAAAAATAGTTCATGGTGTTTTGGGGGAAGGAGATAAAAGACCCATAGCCTGTTCCGTTTTTGAAACAGGCTATGGACAGGTTGTATTTAAGTATATTTAAATCAAGGTCATTCCGGCTTCCTGACATTCTTTTCTCATGGCTTCCGGCCAGATACTTGACTGGGTTTCGCCCACGTGTGCCTTGTGCAGCAATACCATGCACAGACGACTCTGGCCGATGCCGCCACCAACAGACAATGGCAGAGAACCTTCAAGTAGACGCTTGTGGAAATACAGTTCCTTGCGGTCTTCCTTTCCGCTTTCTTTCAGCTGTTTTTCCAGGGCGGCTTTGTCTACACGGATACCCATGGATGACAGTTCCACCGCACGGTTCAGTACCGGATACCAGATCATCAGGTCGCCGTTCAGTCCCGGAAGTCCGTTTTCGGCAATGGTTGAGTAATCGTCATAATCCGGTGCGCGCAGATCGTGTTCCTTACCGTCGCCCAGCTTGCAGCCGATACCGATGATGAACACTGCTCCGTACTCCTTACAGATAGCGTTTTCACGCTCTTTTGGAGTCAGATCCGGGTATCTTTGACGCAGTTCTTCCGCGTGGATAAAATGAATTTCTTCCGGCAGATAAGGTTTCAGCTGCGGATAAGTTTCACAGATGAAAAATTCGGTGCGCAGAATGGCCGAATAGATGCGATATACAATTTTCTTCAGATATTTCAGAGTGCGCTGTTCCGGAGTCACTACACGTTCCCAGTCCCACTGGTCCACATATAGGGAGTGCAGGTTGCCCATTTCCTCGTCGGCACGTACGGCATTCATGTCCGTAATAATACCATACCCCGGTTTTACATTATATTCGGCCAGAGTGACCCGTTTCCATTTAGCCAGAGAGTGTACCACTTCGGCCTTTGCGTCCTGCATGTCTTTGATCGGGAAAGTTACCGGACGTTCCACACCGTTCAGGTCATCGTTCATGCCTAATCCTTTGAGAACGAACAGAGGAGCGGTTACACGGCGCAGACGCAATTCTGTTGAAATGCTGCTGAGGAAAAAGTCCTTTATTTTTTTGATGGCCAGTTCCGTTTGTTGTAAATCCAGAACTGCTTTATAATTTTCCGGTTTTATTAAATAGCTCATTTTGCTTTATTTTTTATATTATTGCTTTCTATTTGTGATGCAAAGATAAGAATATTTCATTAAAATGACAATAGTGTAAAAGAAATAAATGTCTATATGATTATTGTAGTTTAGTCAAATTTGCATCAGACTATTGCAACATAAAATATTTTTGCTTATTTTTGCAAGAAAATAAGGCTCCGTAGCTTAGCTGTATAGAGCGTCAGATTCCGGTTCTGAAGGTCGAGGGTTAGAATCCCTCCGGAGTCACTGGGTGGGGAAGTATCCGAAAGATACTTCCCTTTTTTTATGTTAATACGTGAATTTATAAACTTTATAGGGACGTTTTTTTCCTTTTTTCTTTAGAATCAAGAATTTTATCGGCATGGTATTTGAATTTCATCAAAACGAAATTTGAATACCATGCCGATAAAATTTTCTTTCTTTTTGGATAGGATAAGATGGTTCTTTGGAGCAAAAAGAATGAGGTAAGGGTTTATTTCCTGAATTTGTATGGAAAAAGTGATATACAAATTTGGGATTGCCTGTCAGATTTTCTAATTTTACGTTTGAAATCAGAAGTATATATTAATAATGTATCTGTAATATGGAAATATTAGATCGTTTTTTGAAATACGTTCGCTTCGACACTCAGTCGGACGAGCAGTCTGGAGTATGCCCCAGCACCGCCAAGCAGATGGTGTTTGCCGAATATCTCAAGAAAGAACTGGAGGAAATCGGGCTGGAAGAGATTACGCTCGATGAGCACGGTTATCTGTTTGCTACCTTGCCGGCCAATACCGATGACGATGTGCCGGTTATTGGTTTTATCGCACACATGGATACTTCGCCCGATTACTCTGGTAAGGATGTAAATCCACGCATTGTGTCGGCTTATGACGGTGGAGATATTGTGTTGTCGGAAGAATTGGGTATTGTTACCTCACCCAAAAAATTCCCCGAACTGCTCAGCCATGTAGGCGAGGATCTGGTGGTGACCGACGGAACGACTCTGTTGGGTGCCGATGACAAGGCCGGTATTGCCGCAATCGTATCGGCTATGGTTTATCTGAAACAGCATCCGGAAATCAAGCACGGAAAAATCCGTGTGGGATTCAATCCGGATGAGGAAATCGGAATGGGTGCGCATCTGTTCGACGTGGAGAAGTTCGGTTGCGACTGGGCTTACACCATGGACGGCGGCGAAGTGGGTGAGCTGGAGTTTGAGAACTTCAATGCCGCTTCGGCTCATGTCACCGTGAAGGGGTTGAACGTGCATCCGGGATACGCCAAGAACAAGATGATTAACTCCAATTACATCGCTGCCGAGTTTGTACGCAGCATGCCGTTGTTGGAAACTCCGGAGCAGACCGACGGTTATGAAGGTTTCTTCCATCTGATGTCGATGCAGGGCACTGTGGAGAAAACAGAACTGACTTATATCATCCGCGACCATGACCGCAAACGCTTTGAAGAGCGCAAGCTGTATGTTCAGAAACTCGTGGAACAGTTTAATAAGAAATATGGCGAGGGTACGGTAAGCGCTGAGGTTTCTGATCAATATTATAACATGCGCGAGGTGGTTGAGCCGAGCATGCATATTATTGATGTAGCTCAGCAGGCCATGCAGGACTGTGGCATTCCTTGTGAGGTGAAAGCCATCCGTGGCGGTACCGACGGAGCACAGCTGTCGTTCAAGGGACTTCCTTGTCCGAATATCTTTGCCGGAGGACTGAATTTCCACGGTCGGCATGAGTTTATTCCGGTGGCCAGTCTGACCAAAGCCATGAATACCATTGTGCGTATCTGTGAACTGGTGCCGACTTTAGATATCAAAAAATAATCATACACCTTTAAAATCTGATCGGGAAAGCTAGTTCTTTCCCGATTTTTATATTCTTATGAACCATCTTCCTGATCTGATCAAAGATTTGGCGCTGATTCTTGCTGTGGCCGGAATTGTAGCCTTGATTTTCAAACGTCTGAAACAGCCTCTGGTTTTGGGATACATTGTGGCCGGATTCCTGGCCGGACCCCATCTGGTGTGGATTCCCACAATACGTGACATCAATGATGTGCAGGTGTGGGCCGATATCGGTGTGATTGTATTGCTTTTTTCCTTGGGATTGGAATTCAGTTTCAAGAAAATCGTGCGGATGGGAGGCGCACCGATCATTGCCGTAAGCGTCATTATCTTTTCGATGATGCTTTTGGGCTCTTCGGTCGGTTCCCTGTTCGGGTGGGGGAGGATGGATTGTATTTACTTGGGCGGTATGCTGGCCATGTCGTCCACGACCATTATCTATAAGGCCTTTCAGGATTTGAATCTGCTGTCACAAAGGTTTACCGGTATGGTGCTCAGTGTGCTGATTCTTGAAGATGTGCTGGCCATTGTGTTGATGGTGGTACTGTCTACTTTGGCCTTGAAGAACAGCATTGTGGGCGAAGATATGCTGGGCAGTATGTTCAAACTGGTGTTTTTCCTGATTGTGTGGTTTGTCATCGGTTTGTACCTCATTCCTACCTTCCTGAGTAAGAACCGTAAGTGGATTAACGATGAGATTCTGCTGATTGTATCGTTGGCATTCTGTTTCGGTATGGCGGTATTGGCTGTAAAGAGCGGTTACAGTGCCGCTTTCGGAGCCTTTGTTGTGGGTTCTATTCTGGCCGAGACGGTTGAGGCAGAGCATATCGGCAAGCTGATTTCACCGATTAAGGATCTGTTCGGAGCCATTTTCTTCGTGTCTGTCGGCATGTTGGTTGAACCTCAGGTTTTAGCGGATTATGCCTGGCCGATTGCGGCTATTGTCTGCACGATTATTCTGGGACAGACTATTTTCGGTACCATCGGTTATCTGGTGTCCGGGCAGACTTTCCGTGATGCTTTGCGTTGTGGCTTGAGTATGACCCAGATCGGTGAGTTCGCTTTTATCATTGCTTCTTTAGGACTTTCTTTAGGGGTGATCAGTAAATTTCTGTATCCGGTAGTGGTAGCCGTATCGGTCATCACTACTTTCACCACTCCCTATATGATCCGTCTGGCCGATCCTCTTTATCGGGTGGTCGTCAAGTTGATGCCTCACTCCTGGCTGGAATTTTTTACGCAGAATGCGTCTTCTGGCGTGACCCGTGTGAATCATGACAGCAACTGGAAACGTCTGCTTTCTGCCATTCTCAAAATCGTACTGGTATATGCGGTGCTGAGTCTGGCAGTCATTGCTTTCTCGTTCGGAATTCTGTTACCGTTGTTCCGTGCGCATCTGGGCCACTGGTGGGGCAACGCGCTGTGTGGACTGCTCACGGTGCTGTGCGTGTCTCCTTTCCTGCGGGCCATTATGGCCAAGAAGAACCATTCCGTGGAATTCACGACTTTATGGAATGAGAGCAAGTATAATCGCGTTCCTCTGGCTTTTCTGATTCTGCTTCGTGTGCTTCTGGCCGTGTCTTTTGTGTTCTATATAGCCCGTTATCTCATCCCATTTGCCGATGTCTGGCTGTTGGGAGTGGCTTTTGTTATGGTGGTCATTATGATTTTTTCACGCCGTCTCAAGTTGCAATCCATCAGGATGGAGCAGGCCTTCAAACACAATCTGCGCAGTCGTGAGGATTTTCAGCGGCGTCATTCTGACAAGATGCCCCGTTATGCGCGTCATTTGCTGTCGCAGAATCTGCATCTGTCTGTGTGTCAGTTGCCTGAACATTCGTTGTGGGGCGGAAAAAAACTAGCGGAATTAAATCTGGCTCATAAATATGGTATTCATGTGGCGGCTATTATTCGGGGAGAACGCCATATCCATGTTCCCAACGGAGATGATATGCTGTTTCCGGGCGACCGCCTGCAGGTGATCGGTTCCGACGCCCAGCTGATGCGTTTCAATAAGATTCTTGCCGAACAAGTATATGTATTGCCGGAGTATAATGACGCTTGCGATATGGTGATGCGCAAGCTTTATATCGGTGCCGGTTCACCGTTCTTGGGTAAGAGTATAAAAAACAGTGATATCAGAGACCGATATCACTGTATGGTAGTAGGATGGGAGACTTCTGAAGGAGTGTTGGAGCGTCCGGATCCCGACCGCACCTTCGAGGAAGGCGATCTGCTGTGGATTGTCGGGGAGGAGGAGTCGCTCAAGCAACTGCTCTGACGGATGATTTCCGAATATGAAGGTCAGGCGTCTTCTTCGTCGTCCTGATCTTCATCATCATCCCAAAGATCCTCAAAATCACCAAAGAATTCGGGAGTGGTAAATTCCTCCAGGCTTCGGCGGTCTTTCTTGGTGGGGCGTCCGGTTCCGCGGGCACGGTCCACAAATCCGCTTATTTTGCTCATTTCCAGTATTTCGTACTGTTCCGGAGGAGTTACGTTCTCCAATATTTCGGGCACCAGTTTGGCACCGACTCTTTTTTCAATGGCCTGCTTGACCCGGAAAGAGAACGTGACGGGGCTTTTACGCACCTCGATCACATCACCTTCCTTGATCATGCGCGAAGGTTTGATCTGGCTTCCCTTAATGGACACCTGTCCCTTCTTGCAGGCAGCGGCAGCCATGGAGCGGGTTTTGAATATTCGTGCGGCCCACAGCCATTTGTCTATTCTCGCTTCCATGCCGACAACTATTTTTTGTTGAATTGGTTCATGGTGATATTGATTCCGGCCAGACAGAAACTCTTGATCATTTCTCCGGCCAGTTCAATACGTTCTTTCAGTTTTTCCTGTTCTTCGGGGCTGAATTTTCCCAAAACGAAGTCTACCTGACCTCCTTTAGGGAAATCATTGCCAATGCCGAAGCGCAAGCGCGGATAAGCCTGAGTGCCCAAGGTAGCGGCGATGTGCTTCAGACCGTTATGGCCGGCATCGCTTCCCGACGGTTTCATGCGCAGGGCTCCCAGTGGCAGAGCCAGATCATCAACGATAATCAGCGTTCTTTCCACCGGAATGTTCTCCTTGTTCATCCAGTAGCGTACGGCGTTTCCGCTCAGGTTCATATAAGTAGAAGGCTTGAGCAGGATGAGCTGCTGTCCTTTAACCGACATGGATCCTACGAATCCGTAACGCTTATCCTCAAAAATGACATTGGACGCCTTAGCTAAGGCGTCCAATACACTGAATCCTATGTTGTGGCGCGTTCCATCGTACTCACTTCCGATGTTACCGAGCCCTACAATCAAGTATTTCATTCAGGGAATGTTTCAGGATTACTTCTTCTGAGCGGCAGCAGCAGCCATAGCGCTACGAGTCATCTTAACCTGGCATACAACAACCTCTGGGCTGTTCATCAACTCCATACCCTCGAAGTTCAACTCACCAACCTTGATAGTCTTACCCAGACCCAGGTGAGATACGTTGATAACCAGACGCTCTGGAATGTTAGTGTAAACAGCCTTAACTTTCAGCTTACGTACGTTAGCAACCAGCTTACCACCGGACTTAACACCTTCTGCCAGACCTTCCAGCTTGATAGGTACTTCCATAACGATAGGCTTCTGATCTGTGATTTCGTAGAAGTCAACGTGCATTACGTTGTCCTTTACAGGGTGGAACTGGATTTCCTTCAGGATAGCCTTGCACTCCTTGCCGTCGATGTTCAGGTTTACAGAGTAGATATCCGGACTGTAGATCAAGTTACGCAACTCGTCGTTAGTAGCTGTGAAAGACAGTGCCAATGGCTTTCCGTCCTCAGTCTTAGCCTCACCATACAAGTTACATGGAACTGCGTTTGCCTTACGAATCTCGCGAGCTGCCTTCTTACCCAGGTCAGTTCTTACGGTACCTTTTACGTTAATTTCTTTCATAATAAAATGTGTTACTCTAAATTAAGTGAATAATTTGCTTAATTCGCCATCACACGATGCAGCGCATCTGGTATGTGCTAAAAAGCGCGGCAAAATTACAGATATTTTTTTGAACAGGCAATGTTTCCCTGTTTTTTTTGACAGTTTTTATTACTTTGTGTTTGCTTTACCCTGCCGAATAACGTTTGGCGAGAAAAACGGAAAGGGATTTGGCTAGAACTTAATGTCAAAATTCAGATCAGAATCAGTGGTGTCCTTATCTCTTTCTGCATATCCCTGTTCTTTCTGGATAAAAGAAATGGCGTCATGAAGTGCCTGTGAAAAGTTTTCAAAATCTTCTCGGTATAGAAAAATTTTATGTTTTTCGAAATTTACCTGCATTTCATCGCTGTTGCCTGAAATCACCTTTTTGCTTTCGGTGATAGCCAGAAACATTTCGTCTTTCCGGTTTTTCTTTACATCTATGTAATAAATGCGTTTTCCCGCTTTTACTGTTTGGGAGTATACGATTTCCTTTTCTGATTCAGCCTTGTTTTTTTTATTTTCCTCCATAATCCAATCCCTTATATAGTTCTATTTGAGTTCAAAATTGCTGATATTTTTTAAAACTTCCAAAAAAAAAGAGAGAAACATACGTTTTTTTCTGCATTTTCTCTAATTTTGTATTCCAATACTGAAACATATAATTCTATGATTAATAGAGAAATCATTCGTTTGAAGGTAGTTCAGATTGTTTATGCCTATTATCAGAATGGAGGCAAAAATGTAGATGTAGCTGAAAAAGAACTTTTTTTCAGTCTTTCCAAAGCCTACGATCTGTATAATTATCTGTTGCTGCTGATGGTAGAGATCAATCGCATTGCGATGCGAAGTGTAGAGACGGCCCAAAGTCGCTATAACCGAACACATGAAGGTGAGAAGCCGAGTACCAAATTCGTGGATAACCGTTTCGCATTGCAGCTCGAGGCCAACGAACAGCTGAAGGCTTTTCAGGAGAACCAAAAGAAAAGCTGGGCGGATGAGGAAACTTTTGTCCGTTCTCTCTATAAGAAAATCACGGAAACAGAATATTATAAGGAATATATGGCTTCCGAAACTTCTTCATATGCGGAAGACCGGGAACTATGGAGAAAAATCTACAAGAATATTATCTGCAATAGCGAGGAACTGGACAGCTTGCTGGAAGATATGAGCCTGTATTGGAATGATGACAAGTTTATTGTAGATACTTTTGTCTTGAAAACCATCAAACGTTTTGAGGAAGCAAACGGCGCGGAGCAGGAACTCCTTCCTGAGTTTAAGGATGATGAGGATAAGGAGTTTGCTCACAAACTGTTTCGGAGCACCTTGCTCAATGCCGAGTATTATCGCGGGCTGATTGCCGAGAATACCAAAAACTGGGAGTTTAAGCGTATTGCGCAGATGGATCTCGTTATTATGCAGATCGCTTTGGCCGAAATCCTGAGCTTCCCGAAGATTCCGTTGAGTGTTTCCATAAACGAATATGTCAATGTGGCGAAGGTGTACAGTACACCAAAAAGCGGTGGCTATATTAATGGACTTTTGGATGCAATAGCCAAAAAACTGATAGCGCAGAAGAAACTGATTAATAAATAAAACTTTTAAAAAACTATACCCATGAATTTAATGACAATCGTGCTGAATGCACAAGGTGGCGGCTATGAGATGTTGATTATGATGGTGGTTATTTTTGCCATTATGTATTTCTTTATGATCCGTCCGCAGCAAAAAAAACAGAAGGAAATTCAGAATTTCAGAAATAGTCTTGCCGTAGGCCAGGATATTGTTACTGCCGGTGGTATTTATGGTAAGATTAAAGAAGTGAACGATGCTGACAATACAGTTATGGTAGAAATTGCTTCCGGCGTGAAAATCAAAGTGAGCAAGAATTCTGTGTATGCCAATATCGAAGCCACTGTACCGGGTGGTAAATAAGAATGAACAGAGTTTCTAGAAAAAAAAGATATATAGCAAAGGTCAAGGACTTCCTGTTAGGCAGAAAAAATAGGGAGTTCTTGATCTTTCTGTTTTTTTTCGCCCTGTCGGCGGTGTTCTGGCTGCTTCAGACATTGAATGAAACATTTGAAGCGGAGGTGGTAGTGCCTTTGAAACTGGAAAATGTGCCCGGCAATTTGATCATTACGTCCGATATTCCTGATGAATTGCGTGTCACGGTACAGGATAAGGGTAGTATTCTGATGAAATACCTGTATGGCCAGCCTTTTGTACCGGTGACTGTTGATTATAAGAATTATGAGTTTTCGGGAATGGCAGGACGTGTGCAGGTTCAGGATGCCGATGTGCGGCGTGCGGTAACGGCTCAGCTTTTTTCGTCTACAAGGATTCTAGGTATTAAACCCGATACTTTGGAATTTTTCTATAATCGGGGACTGAAGAAAAAGGTGCCGGTTAGAATTGATGGTGTCGTGGAGCCTGCACAGCAATACTATTTGCGTCATGTGGTGGCAAAACCCGATTCTGTTGTGGTATTCGCTCCAGCGTCGATTTTGGATACTCTTCAGGCGGCCTATACGCAAAGCTTTTATCAGACAGGCTTGATAGAAAGTAAAAAACTGAATATTCCTGTGCGGAAAATACGGGGCGCAAAATTTATACCTGATCATCTGGAAGTGCAGATAGATGTGGATATTTATACAGAGAAAACAGTAGAAGTTCCCATTGTGGGAGTTAATTTCCCGGCAGATAAGGACTTGCGCACTTTCCCGTCAAAAGTAAGCGTTACCTTTAAGGTTGGTACCAAAAGCTATAAGTCGATTACAGCCGATGACTTTGTACTGGTCGTGTCTTATGAGGAACTTTTGGCCAATGAATCCTCTAAAATATCCTTGCATCTGAAGAGTATTCCTGAGGGGGTTTCTTCTGTACGTATTCATCCGTCGGAAGTGGAATATTTGTTGGAACAAACTGGTGAGGAGTGATTATGCTGAAAATAGGAGTGACCGGAGGTATCGGTAGCGGTAAGACTTACGTGTGCCGGATTCTTGAGGAGATGGGCTTGGCAGTATATGATTGTGATCGGGAGGCCAAACGGATTATGGAGCATGTTCCGGAAGTTGTAGGCGGACTGAAAGGCTTGTTAGGAGAGCAAGCTTATCTTTCGGATGGTTCATTGAATAAACCATTGATGGCTTCTTATCTTTTTGCCAGCTCAGAGCATGCCGCTGATGTTTCTGCGGTAGTGCATCCGGCCGTCGGTCGTGATTTCCTGGATTTTGTCGAGAAGCAAAAAGGATGCCGTGCTTGTGTCATGGAGTCTGCGATTCTGGTAGAGTCGGGGCTTTCGCCACTGGTGGACAGAATGGTGCGTGTCGAGGCTTCTTTGGAAACACGGATTCAGAGAGTGAAACAACGTGACGGATGGGAAGAAGAGGAAATTCGCCGACGTATTTCCCGTCAGATGAGTGATGAAGAAGCGCATGCCTTTTCTTACGACTACATAATATTAAATGATGAGGGGGCGGATTTGAAGGCGCAATTGCATAAAATGCTGAGAGAGTTTAAGCTTTTTTAGTGTTCATGTTTTGAGATTGTTCGTTTGTTGTTTTAACTTTGTCTCAAATTAATAATTAATTTAGTGAAAAAATATGTTACAGACAGTTTTGGCAATTGCCGGCAAACCAGGTTTGTATAGACTGGTTTCTCGTGGAAATAAAAACTTGATTGTAGAATCTTTGGATGCAGCCAAGAAACGTATGCCTATTTTTGGAGCAGACAAAGTGATTTCTCTGGCAGATATTGCCATGTATACAGATAATGGTGAAGTGCCTTTGGCTGAAGTATTGCAGAAGGTTTCAGATAAAGAAGGTGCAAAAGAGGCTTCTTTGAATCCTAAGAAAGCAAGCAATGAGGAACTCCAGGATTATTTTGCGGAAATCTTGCCGGATTATGACCGTGAACGCGTTTATATGACGGATATCAAGAAGCTGCTTACCTGGTATAATTTGCTGGTAAATGCCGGAATTACAGTTTTTGTGGAAAAGGAACAGGAATAAAGTATTCTATCAAAATGTCATAAGAAACGGGAATATGAACCTCTTCATATTCCCGTTTCTTTTATTTTTTTTCGCCTTATCACCCTTTTTATTGCATTTATTTATTTGGAATGTTTCATAAAACTTTATTTCATTTTGATTTTGTGGTCTAAAAAAGATGGTTCTTATGATTTTTTTTACGATATTTGCAGAATATCATGGACAATATAGATGAAATATGGAATTTTCAGCAAAACAAATAGCAGCATTGATACAGGGGGAGGTTGAAGGAAATCCGGATACCGTGATCCATACGTTTGCCAAAATAGAGGAAGGCGTTCCTGGAGCCATTTCATTCCTTTCTAATCCGAAGTATGAACATTATATATACGAAACTCAGTCAAGTATTGTACTCGTTAATAAAGATCTTGTTTTGCAGAAGCCGGTTCGCGCGACTCTGATCCGGGTGCCTGATGCTTATGATGCGGTGGCACGTCTGCTGACATTGTATGAAAGTACGAAAGCGCAGAAGACCGGAATTTCCGAATTGGCCTATATTGCGCCTACGGCAAAAGTGGGTGAAGGATGCTATGTAGGGCCATATGCTTATATCGGTGAGCACGTAGTAATCGGAGACCATACTCAGATTTATCCCAATACGACAATTATGGATGATGTACAGGTAGGTGAATGCTGTAAGATTTATCCAAACGTATCGGTATATCAGGGTTGTAAAATCGGTAATCGGGTAATTTTGCACTCGGGCTGTGTGATCGGTGCCGATGGCTTTGGTTTCGCGCCAGTAGGTGAAGGGTATGAAAAAATCCCTCAGATAGGTATCGTTACCATAGAAGATGATGTCGAAGTAGGTGCCAATACATGTGTGGACCGTTCGACCATGGGATCTACTTATTTAAGAAAAGGTGTGAAACTGGATAATCTGGTCCAGATAGCTCACAATGTTGAAGTGGGGGAAAATACGGTAATGTCCGCGCAAGTCGGAGTTGCCGGTTCTACCAAAATCGGTTCATGGTGTATGTTCGGCGGGCAGGTTGGTATTGCCGGACATGCGGTAATCGGTGATCGGGTGATGTCTGGAGCGCAGGCCGGTATTGCGGGAAGTATCCGAAAAGGGCACATTACCGTGCAGGGAACTCCGGCAATAGAGGCTAAGAATTTTGCTCGCTCCAGTGTGGTTTATAAGAAACTTCCCGAAGTATACGCTACCGTGAATCAACTGCAGAAAGAAATAGAAGAGTTAAAACAATTACTAAAAAAGGATAAGTAATCATCATGCTAAAACAGAATACATTAAAAGGCAGCTTCTCGCTTTGTGGTAAAGGCTTGCATACCGGACTTAATCTGACGGTAACTTTTAATCCGGCTCCTGAAAACCACGGATATAAAATTCAGCGAATTGATTTGCCGGGTATGCCGGTTGTCGATGCCGTAGCCGAGAATGTTACGGAAACAACACGCGGTACCGTTTTGGCAAAGGGAGAAGTGAAATGCAGTACGGTGGAACATGCGCTGGCTGCTCTGTACGCTTTGGGAGTAGACAACTGCTTGATTCAGGTCAACGGTCCGGAAATGCCTATTCTGGATGGTAGCGCAGAACTTTATGTAGAGCAGATTAAACGTATGGGCCTGGCTGAACAGAACGCTCCAAAGGATTATTATGTAATCAAGAAAAAACTGGAAGTGCGCGATGAAAAAAGCGGTTCGTGCATTACGATTTTACCAGATGAGGAATTCAGCATTACAACCATGATTTCCTTTGATTCGAAAGTGCTGAACAGCCAGTTTGCTACATTGGATAATATGGCAAATTTCGAAAAGGAAATTGCGCCAAGCCGTACCTTTGTTTTTGTCCGTGAAATCGAGCAGTTGATGCAGGTGGGCTTGATTAAAGGAGGTGATCTGGATAATGCTATTGTAATCTATGAGAACGAAACCACACAGGAAGCGTTGGACAAACTGGCCGACGCTATTGGAGTGGCTCATCACGATGCGCGCGTCAAGGGATATCTGAACCATAAGCCTTTGGTTTGGGAAAATGAGCCGGCGCGTCATAAATTGCTGGATATTATAGGTGATATGGCCTTGATCGGAAAACCGATTAAGGGACGGATTATCGCAACGCGTCCAGGACATACTATCAATAATAAATTTGCCCGTTTGATGCGCAAGGAGATTCGTGCGCATGAGATTCAGGGCCGGTCTTTGACTGTAATGAGGAACCGATCATGGATGTGAACCGTATCCGTGAACTTTTACCTCATCGCTATCCGATGCAGCTGGTCGATAAAGTGGTGTCTTTAGGTCCTACAAGCATCGTGGCCGTGAAGAATGTGACAGCCAATGAACCGTTCTTCTAGGGACATTTCCCTCAGGAACCTGTGATGCCGGGCGTGCTTCAAATTGAGGCTATGGCTCAGGCCGGAGGATTGTTGGTGCTGAACTCTGTGGAAGAACCGGAACGTTGGAGTACTTACTTCTTACGCATAGATCAGGTGAAATTCCGCCAAAAAGTGGTTCCGGGAGATACATTGGTCTTTAAGGTAGAATTGCTGGCGCCTTTGCGTCACGGCATATCTTCCATGCACGGATATGTATTCGTAGGTGAAAAAGTGGTTTCAGAGGCTACGTTTACTGCACAAATCGTAAAAAACAAATAACAATATATGAGTAAGATCAGTCCGTTAGCGTATATTGATCCCGAAGCTATCATTGGGGAGAACTGTGAGATTGGCCCTTTCTGTTTTATTGATAAGAATGTGGTGATTGGAGACAATAATGTCTTGATGAACAGTGTGACGGTGCTGTATGGCGCACGTATCGGTTCCGGAAATGTTTTCTTTCCCGGAGCTGTAATCAGTGCCATTCCGCAGGACCTGAAATTTCATGGAGAGGATACGGTTGCCGAAATCGGTGACAATAATAAGATACGTGAGAATGTAACGATAAACCGAGGCACGGATGCAAAAGGAAAGACTGTTGTCGGAAGCGGAAACCTGCTGATGGAAGGGATGCATGTGGCTCACGACGCTATCGTCGGAAATAATTGTATTATAGGAAACAGTACGAAACTGGCTGGAGAAACTGTTATTGATGATCAGGCTATTATCAGTGCCGGAGTCTTGATGCATCAGTTTTGCCGAGTGGGTAGCTTGGCTATGGTTGGTGGCGGTACCCGGTTCAGTCAGAATGTTCCTCCGTTTACAACCTGTGCCCGTGAACCGGCAGCCTATTGTGGCCTGAATGTGATTGGTTTGAGACGGCATGGATACTCTAATGAAACGATAGATTTGATTCATAATGCATACCGCCTGATTTATCAGAGTAATCTGCAGTTGAAGGATGCTTTGGATCGGATACGTGAGGAATTGCCGCAAACTGATGAAATTCGTTATATCGTAGAGTTTGTCGAGAACTCAAAAAAAGGATTTGTTCACTAAACTGATTCGTTTATGATCTTTCGTTTTACTTTGATCTCGGATGAAGTGGAAGACTTTATTCGTGAATATAAGATTGATTCGGATGCTACTTTTTATGATCTGCATCAGATTATCCTGAATTCCTGTCATTTTCAGGATGGTCAGATTACCAGCTTTTTCTTGTGTAATGAAGATTGGGAGAAAGAGCAGGAAGTTGTTCTGGAAGATATGGGAACCTCATCTTCTGATGAAGATCTTTATGTGATGCGCAATACTTTGTTGAGTGATTTGCTGGAAGAGGAGAAGCAGCGTATGATTTATGTGTTCGACCCCTTGAATGATCGCGTCTTTTTTATGGAACTGACAGAGATCGTTTTTGGTGAACAGCTTGAAAATCCGGTATGCAGTCGTCAGCATGGTGAGCCTCCGGTACAGATTTCTGAAGATCAGATGCTGACAGACAGTTCTATGGCATCTGACGCAAAAGGTAAGATAGATCTTGATGAAGAGTTTTACGGAGCAGATTCTTTTGATGGTGAAGAATTTGATCCCGAAGGTTTTGATATAACAGAGGATAAGTCCTGCTAAAATGCCGCAGAAGAATCTGATTGTTCTGGTTGGCCCCACTGGAGTGGGGAAAACGGAAACCAGCCTTAAATTGGCAGAATATTTTCGTGCGCCGATTATTAATGCGGATTCGCGTCAGATATACAAAGGGATGACGATCGGAACTGCTGCACCAACAGAAGAAGATCGGAAGCGGGTGACACACTTTGGAGTGCAGTTCCTGAACCCCGGAGATTATTACAGTGCGGCTCAGTTTGAACTGGATGTCATGCAACTGCTTGAAGAGCTTTTTTTGAAGCATGATTATGTGGTGCTTAGCGGAGGAAGTATGATGTATATTGATGCCGTATGTAATGGCATTGATGATATTCCTACTGTTGATGCCGAAACCCGTAAAATGATGTTGGAACGCTATGAAAAGGAAGGCTTGGAGCCGTTGGTGCGTGAATTGCGTATATTGGATCCCGAGTATTATCGGATTGTGGATTTGAAAAACCCAAAACGTGTGATTCATGCGCTGGAGATCTGTTATATGACAGGCAAGCCTTATTCATCTTTCCGTACAAATAAGAAAAAGGAGCGTCCTTTCCGTATTATCAAGATTGGTTTGAAACGTGACCGGGAAATTTTGTACGAACGCATCAATAACCGTGTGACCAAGATGTTGGAAGATGGATTGGAAGATGAAGTCAAGGCGTTGCTGCCTTATCGCGGTTCCAATGCATTGAATACGGTGGGATATAAAGAAATGTTTGCCTATCTTGACGGGAAAATGACCTATGATGAGGCGGCAGACAAAATACGGCAAAATTCACGTATATATTCAAGAAAGCAAATGACGTGGTTTAAACGCGATGAACAGATCCAGTGGTTTGAACCGGAGCAGGTACAGGATATTATATCCCATATTGTACGATATGAGGGTTGATTTTGGTAATTAGCTTATTGAAGAGTTTTTAGATTAGGGTAAGTATGAGTGATCGGAAAGCTGGAGGTAACAGATTTTTCTCTTTGTTATCTTCTTGTTTACGGAAAACAAAAATGTTTTTTCGTAAAATATATAAAGGACCATGGTATAAACAGGTGGTTGTCTGGATCGCAACTTTTTTCGTATCTATTGTTCTCTTATTGGGAGCGGTAGATATAAATTTCCTGTATCTTTTTGGACGTTCGCCTGGTTTCAGCGATATTAAAAGTCCAATTACAAGTGCAGCATCTGAAGTTTATAGTTCAGACAGTGTGCTGATTGGTCGTTTTTTCAACGAGAATCGTACGCCCGTTAAATATGAGGACCTTCCGCCTCACTTGATTCGTACCTTGATAGATACGGAAGATGAGCGTTTTTATAAACACCATGGAATTGATTTTCAGGGATTGTTTGCTGCGGTAAAGGATATGGTCGGCGGTCACGCGCGTGGTGCCAGCACGATTACGCAACAGTTGGCTAAAAATATGTTCCGGGTGAGAACTCAGTATTCAACCGGATTGCTTGGTAAGATTCCCGGCGTGAAGATTTTGGTCATGAAGGCAAAGGAGTGGATTGTCGCCGTTAAGTTGGAGATGATCTTTTCCAAGGAGGAGATTCTGACCATGTATTTTAATACCGTAGATTTTGGAAGTAATTCTTATGGAATCAAAACGGCCAGCCGTACTTATTTCGGAAAAGATCCCCAAGATCTGAATTATGAGGAAGCGGCAACTCTGGTAGGATTGCTGAAGGCGACTTCAACTTATAATCCGCGGAGAAATCCTAAGAACAGCACGTCCCGGCGTAATGTTGTGCTGACAAATCTTTATGATCATGGACATTTGGTCATTAACGGAAAAAAAGCGACTAGAGCACAATTGGATTCTATTAAGGCAATACCGATGAAAGTGAGCCAGAAGAATCTGGCTAGTAACTATGACGGTATAGCGCCTTATTTCCGTTTGGCTTTGGCGGATTATATTGATGACTTGTGCGAAAAAGGTCTTGTTGAAGGTTGTGATTCTTCCAATAAACTGGATCTCTATGCGGATGGCCTGAAAATATATACCACTTTGGATACCCGTATGCAGAAATATGCCGAGGCTTCTGTTCAGAAGCAAATGGCGGTAATCCAGCGGAATTTTAATAATCATTGGGGAAAAACCAATCCTTGGCAGAATGAGAAGCATGAGGAGATTCCGAATTTTATAGAAGATCTGGCCAAAAGGACAGATGCTTATAAATATTACAGTGCAAAGTATCCTGATGATCCGGATTCTGTGACTTATTATCTGAATCAGCCCCATAAGGTAAAACTTTTCAGCTATGAGGGGCAAAAAGAGGAGATGATGAGTACCATGGACTCTATCCGCTATATGGTTAAGTTCATGCACTGTGGTTTTGTGGCTATTGAACCGGAATCCGGCGCTGTGAAGGCTTGGGTGGGAGATGTGGACTTTGACTCGTGGAAATACGATAAGGTTCTGGCTATGCGTCAGCCGGGGTCAACATTCAAACTTTTTGTGTACACCGAAGCCATGAATCAGGGGCTCACCCCATGCGATACCCGGGTAGATGAATGGAAGCAGTATCCGGATACTATTAACGGAGAGCCTACTACATGGACACCGACCAATGCCAACGGTTATTTTACGGGTGCGGATATTCCTCTCAAAGCTGCTTTTGCGCAAAGTATCAACAGTATTGCGGTAAAATTGGGCTATGAAATGGGTATTCACAATGTGGCCCGTACGGCTCATGACATGGGAATCAAATCGCCTTTGCATGAGACACCGTCCCTGAGCCTTGGTGCTTCGGATGTGAATTTGCTGGAACTGGTTAACAGTTATGGAACTGTAATCAATGACGGTAAGGCGCATGATCCTATTTTGGTGGATAAAATTGTTGACCGATATGGAAATGTTATTTATGAAGCCGAAGTTCAGGATGTTCAGGCTATTCCTTATCGTTCAGCCTACTTGATGCAGCAGTTGTTAAGAGGTGGCATGACTGAGCGGGGTGGAACAACAGCAGCCTTGTGGAGTTATATTCATCCGGTAGCTTCTTTGACTGAGTTCGGAGGAAAAACCGGAACTTCGAATAATCATTCTGACGCTTGGTTTGTTGGTGTAACCCCAAAACTGGTGGTCGGTGCCTGGGTCGGTGGTGAATATCGTAGTATACATTTCCGTACCGGAGCTTTAGGTCAAGGAAGCAGAACAGCTTTGCCGATTTGCGGCTATTTCCTGAACGATGTACTTCAAGATGATCGTTTTGCTCAGTATCGGGTTAAGTTTGCCCCTCCGAAAGAGGAACTGGATCCTTCTTCATGGAATTGTAGCAGTTATTATTATGTTCCGGCAGATACGGATTCGGTATCTGCAGATACATTGGGTTTACGTATAGAGTCGGTTGAACGCGATTCTTTGTTAGAGGGAAAGACACAGGAAAATATTGAATTACCAGCATTAGAACCTGTATTGCCCTGATAGAACTTAAAGAAAGATGATTGATAAGAATGAGATTGATACCAGTAACGCAGAGTTTCAAAATGCTCTGCGTCTGGTTCAGTATACCAGTCATTCTCTTTTTTTAACCGGTAAGGCCGGTACCGGAAAGTCAACTTTTCTCAAATATATTTGTGCTCATACCAAGAAAAAGTATGTGATTTTGGCACCGACCGGAATTGCGGCTATTCATGTTGGTGGGGTTACTCTGCACAGTTTTTTCAAGTTGCCTTTCTATCCTTTATTACCAGATGACACCCGCTTTTCATTAGGTAAGATTCGTGAAACATTGAAATATAACCGCTCCTTGTGTAAATTGATACAAGAGGTGGAGCTGATCGTCATTGATGAAATATCAATGGTGAGGGCTGATATTATAGATACCATCGACAAGATTTTACGTGTATATTCCCATGCTCTCCGAAAACCTTTCGGAGGAAAGCAGATGTTGTTTGTTGGAGATTTGTTTCAGCTCGAGCCTGTCCTGAAAGGTGAGGAAAAGGCTTTGTTGCACCAATATTATCCGACACCATTTTTCTTTTCCGCACGTGCTTTTCGTGAAATGGAACTGGTTTCCATTGAATTGACTCAAGTGTATCGTCAAACGGACATATCCTTTGTGGCTTTATTGGATCGTGTTCGTTCCAACACCGTTAGTGATTCTGATTTATCGCAGTTAAACCGGCGTTGTCAAAATGTCTTTTCTTTAGAAAGCCGGGAGAGTACAAATGATTTCAGGATCACTCTGGCAACCAGGCGTCATGTGGTTGATCACATCAATCACGACCGGCTGGAATGTCTGGAAGGAGACCTGGTTGAGTTGCGGGGACGTATCGAAGGGGACTTCCCGGAAACGGCATTGCCTACAGGAGAGTTTCTTCATTTAAAAATAGGAGCTCAAGTTCTTTTTGTCCGTAATGATGTGGAAAAACAATGGGTAAATGGTACAATTGGGCGCGTAGAATATATTGATCCGGAGTTGAATTTCGTAGAGGTTCTCACAGAGGACGGGAAAGACTGTCTGGTCAAACGGGAGAGGTGGACAAATATACGTTATACCTATAATGCAGAAAAGAAGGAGATAGAAGAAGAAGTCTTAGGGACGTTTGAGCAGTTTCCAATCAAATTAGCCTGGGCTATTACGGTTCATAAAAGTCAGGGATTAACCTTTTCCAAGGTACAGATAGATTTTCGCGGTGGTGCCTTTGCTGCCGGTCAGGCTTATGTGGCATTGAGTCGTTGTACTTCCTTAAATGGAATTTTTTTGTGTACACCCTTAAAGAGAAATGATATTTTTTCCCGTGCGGAGATACTTGAGTTTTCCCGTAGTTTTAATGATGTAGAGGCTGTTGGACGTGCGTTGCTTTCAGCCCGGGCCGATATAGCCTATCATGAGGCCGCAAATGCTTTTGACACCGGTGATTTTGACCGGTGTATCACGCGTTTTCTGGAAGCCATTCATGCCCGATATGAGATAGAAACACCTTTGAACAAGCGATTTATACGGTATAAACTGAATGTGATCAATCGTTTGCGAAAGGAGAATAAACGTTTGCAGGAGGAATTGTCTGCGAACAGAAGTCAGTTGAACCAATGTGCTCAGGAGTATTATCTTATGGGGAACGAATGTGTGGTTCAAGCTCATAATTCTACAGCTGCGTTACGCAATTATGATAAGGCTATTGCTTTGAATCCTTATCACTGGGATGCCTGGGTACGTAAGGGCGTAACTTTGCTTTCGGAAAACCGTTCTGAAGAGGGAGAAGCGTGTTTCACGCATGTTATTCTTGCTGCTCCTACGGTTTTCAAAGCCTGGTATCACAGAGGGAAAATTAGATACCAGCAGAAACGTTATTGGGAAGCTATATCTGATTTTGATAAAGCTACTTCCTTGCGTCCGGATCATGCGCGTTCGCATGAACTTTATGGAGATGTCTTGTTGCAATGTGGTAAGGAAGCAGAGGCAATCCGGCATTGGAATATAGCGGAGCATCTCAGGAAAAAAAATAATAAATAATAAAATTTTATTACAACTTTTCTGGTGATATTTTTAAATACAATCTTTTTTAGTTTTTTTAGTGTTGTTTTGATGTGCCGAATTGCTTATATTAGGATTTTATCCTTGCATTAGGTGGCAAAAACAATCGCTATTAAGTGTATTATTACCCTCCAATAATCACTTTGAATTTAACACTAGAAGAAGACCAATCCTAAACTTTGTTAACAGTTTGGCATAATCAGAAGGCTCTATACCTTATTCTCACATAATGAATTAAATTTGTATGTCTATTATGGCATTAACAAAGCAAAGACAAACAAATTAAATTAATAAATTTTCAATTTTAAAAGTGTATGAAAGACCGTTTAAGCAAAATCAGCAAGAGAGCAACGCACGCGTTGTGTCTTCTTGCAGCCTGTGGCTTGACGTACTCGTGTACTGATGAATACAAATTGGATGAAGAAATTCCAAGTTGGTTCAAATCGAGTATTTACAGCTATCTGGCAGAAGATGGGCACTACAGTTATTTTGTGAATTTGATCAATGATTTGGGTTACAAGGAAGACCTTTCCAGAACAGGTAGTAGAACCTTGTTTGTAGCCAATGACTCGGCTTTTGCTCGTTTCTTCCGAGAAAACGCTCAGAGACCTTCTTATGATCCTTGGAGTACTGCAACCAGTTACGACAAGCTTTCTTTGGCTCAGAAGAAACTCTTGTTGAAAACCGGTATGCTGAACAATGCTTATCTGATGGAAATGTTGTCAAGAGGCGAGGGTAATCCTACTCCGGGAACTACCATGAGAAAAGCCACCATTTTGGACTTGGCTGATACTCTGACCCGAATTACTCCTGAAACACTTCCTACATCAGAAAGTAAACTGGATAAAAAATACTGGGATGCGCATAAGGACAATAAGAATTTTTATGTAGTTTCTGATAACTCTACACCGATGTTGGTGTATTTCTCAGGCGATTTTTTGGCTAAATCCGCAATTACGGATGATGACTTCCAGAAATTGTTTGGAGAGCATCTTGAGGCTAACCAGTATTATGTTTACCAGAATAAGGTAATTAAAAAGGATATTACTTGTCAGAACGGTTATGTTCATGAATTGAAGGATGTTTTGATTCCGGAACCTAATATGGCGGATATTATCCGTAATAGCGGAAAATCAAATATCTTCAGTCATATTTTGGATCGTTTCAGTGCTCCTTATTTGGATGAGTCTTTAACGACGGATTATAATAAAGAACATAATGATACGATTTCGATTTATGTGAGAAAGTATTATTCAGAGATTACCAATAAAACATCGGTTTCCGAATTCCTGAACAATGATGGAAAATTAACCAAAGGACCGGATGGTGAAGATCCGACTGTCAGCGATGAGTATGGTATTGGTTTGTTGAAGTTTGATCCGGCTTGGAACCAATATACTGATGGAACAAAATCTGCCAACTCTGATATGGCGGCCATGTTTGTTCCTACAGATGATGCCATGAGAGAGTATTTCAGTACAGGTACAGGTCGAACTTTGCTGGAGAATTTTACCGATAAGCCTGAATTATTAGATGATCCGCAATCTTTGTATTATCATATTGATCAGATTCCATTGAATGTTTTGTATAGTTTGGTCAGCAATCTGATGCAGAGATCGTTTGTTTCTTCAGTGCCTAGCAAGTTTGGTATGATTTTGGATCAGGCAAATGATAACTTGTTCAAAAATCCTTCAGAAGCAGTTGGTAATGTTGAAGAGATTAAGGTCGGAAATAATGGAGCGGTTTACTTTATGAATAAGGTGTATCCTCCGGTAGACTTCTCTTGTGTGGCTTCTCCTGCATTTATTGGAACGGATTATAAGTTGATGAAGTTTGCCATTTATTGTGGTTCCGGTGAGGTATGGAGTTCTAGTTTGATGAACAATATGAACTTCTTTGCTTATTTAAGAGCTAGTGGTTCACGTATTAAGTTCTCATATTTCTTGCCGAGTGATTCTGCTTTGGCTAATTATGTGGATCCGCTTTCAATTATTCCAAGTAAGCCGGGTATGGCTCGAATCCTTTCTTATGATTACAAGTATCAGAGTGATAATGCCGCTCCGTTTGTATGTACCGAATATAAGTATGATTTGACAACCGGACAGAGAGGACGAAAGATTCGAGTGTTAACAAATTCTTCAGATCCTTTGAACCGTTTGCAGGATATTTTGGAAACGCATACTGTGGTACATGATATCAATAAGGAGCCTGATGGAGTAGAAGGAGGTAATGAATATTTCATTTCAAAGAGTGGTGCTCCAATCCGTGTACATAAGTCTGGAGGTAAATATTTGATTCAAGGAGGTATGCAGATTGAAAATGCCAAATCTCCTATGGCTGATCCGATTCCGGGTTATGGTGGTGCCGAGATCCTGAAAAAGTATGCACAAGCTAATAATGCTGCAATGGATAATGGTTTGTCAAACGGTAATACCTATTGTTTGAATGCCGTAATTCAACCGTCTGTGAAATCTGTATTTTCTATTATGAAAGATTTAAGCAATCAGGAATTCTTTAATCTTTGTAATGGAATTACAAATGATATGCTTACCGCAACCGGTCTTGTAGAGATAAAAACTAATGATAAGGAAGAGGATAAGGAAGCAAAATATGGCAAATATAAGATCTTTATGAATAATAAAGGTTTGGATCAGAATGTATCCTTCTTCTCCGGTTATAACTATACGGTATATGTACCTTCTGATGCAGCTGTTCTTGCGGAAATTAATGAAAAGCAACTCCCGACTCCAGAGAAAATCGCGGAGTATATAGCTCAATATCAGGAGGATCCTCAATGGGAGACTGTCTACAAGGAAAAGGCAAAAGCTCAGATTTTGGTTCTGCTGGATTTCTTGCGGACGCACTTCCAGGATAATAGTATATTTGCTGATTTACAGGCAGGTGAGTTACAAACTAACAACTCTGCTACTTTGGATCCGAATACCGGAACCTTTAGAAAAATTTATGTACATCAGTTGGGAAATAATGAAATGACTGTTCGTACGATCGATAAGGAATGTAAGGTTGTCGGAACAAAGAACGCTGTGGCTCGTGATTATATAACTACAGCTACGAAGAATTTTGAAGATATAACTGATTTGTCAGGTATCTTGATTAACTCTTCTGCTCATAGTGTGGTACACGAAATAGATGGAGTGTTGAGATTTGATAATATTAAAAGCTATACTGATTTGTGGGATAATTCAGCTTCGGCAAAACGAATTATTGCTAGTTTTGAAAAAAATAAATAATGGATGCCATGAATAAGATAAAGATTCTATTGCTTATGATTGCCTGTTTGATAACAGGCGTTACTATGGCGCAGCAAAGACGTATTTCGGGTACCGTATCGGATGATTTTGGTGGCATTATGATGGCCAACGTTACCGAGGTGGATGCCAATAATCGTATCGTTTCTGCTACGACAACAGATATGAATGGTAACTTCACCATGACAATTAAGAATCCTAAGAATAAGTTGAAAATTACTTATATGGGATTCCAGAATCATGTTGAGGTGATTGGAAACAAAAGTGTTTTTAAAGTGAAGATGAAGGATGCTTCACGTACTTTGGATAATGTAACCGTAACTCACAAAAGAAAGATAATTAGTAACGGTCTTTCTATTCCAGAACGTGAAATTTCTGTAGCTCGTCAGAAATTTAACATGGATGAGATGCAGGGTCTTTCTTTTGAATCTGTAGATGAAGCGTTGCAGGGTAAGATTGCCGGTTTGGATATTGTGGCCAACTCTGGAAACTTGGGTGCCGGTACTACCATGCGTCTTCGTGGTACGACAACTATTAACGGTAATGCTGAACCGTTGATTGTTGTGGATGGTCATATATTTGAATTACCGGATAATGCACAGAACATTGATTTTGAGAATCTGGATAATGAGGAGCAGTTTTCAACTTTGCTTCAGGTGAATCCTGAGGATATTGCTGAGATTGAAGTGTTGAAAGATGCTTCTGCTACTGCTATTTGGGGATCTAAGGGTGCCAATGGTGTACTTTCTATCAAAACGCGTCGTGGTAGCCGTGGTAAGACCCGCGTGAATTTCTCTTATCGTTTCTCTGGAAACTGGCAGGGACAAGGTATGAGAATGTTGGATGGTGACGGATATACCATGATGTTGAAGGAGGCTTATTTTAATCCGAAGCAGGATCCAAATGCATCAAATATGTTGGAGTTGGATTATTTGCGCGACAGAAATGGTTACATCTATAATAACTATAGTCGAAATACAGATTGGATTGATGCAGTGACCCAGTTTGGTCAGGCTCATAATTATTATGTAACTTTGACCGGTGGTGGTGAAAAGGCTACATTCCGTATTGGTGTGGGCTACGATAAGGAGTCTGGTACGATTATCAAACAGAATCTGGATCGTTTTACAACCCGTTTGGCTTTGGATTATTTTGTTTCTGACCGCATCAAGTTTTCTTCAAATTTCTCTTTGTCATTTACGGATAATCATAAGAACTATGATGACATTTTGGCTAGAGCTTATAAGGCTATGCCAAATATGAGTATTTATGAGTATAACGGCGATGTTGATAATCCTCAATTAACAGGTAATTTCTTTAACATGTTGCCTTTGGCTACTGCTTCTGGTCATCAGCCTGGATATACATCTTCAAGTTTGAGCGATATGTATGCAAATGGTAATCCAGTAGCTGTCGCTAATTTGGCTTGGAAAAGAGAACAGAGTTTTAACATCACTCCACAGTTCTCTGTAGAGTATAAGTTCCTGGGTAAGGAAGATGATCAGACACAGTTGAATTATACCGGTGATGTGCAGATGCAGATCTACAATACCAGTGATAATTCTTATTTCCCTGCCGCATTGACAAATAATAAGTGGTATGACGGTATTAACTCTGCTTCAAACAGAGAGTATAAGAGTATGCAGTTTACTACCCGTCATGATTTGGCTTTCTATCCGAAATTCAATAACGAGGATCATGCCTTGAGTGCTTTGTTCCGTTTTGAGTTGACCAGTGGAACCAGTAATGATCAGTCTTTGAGTTCAAGAGGTATTCCAAGTGGTCTGACCGATCCGACCTTGGATGCTTATCTGACTGCGGCTAGCACAAGTCCCGGAGAATGGAGAAGTTTGTCATACACTGGATCTGTGCATTATTCCTATAAGAGTAAATATAGTTTGACTGCAACTCTTCGTACAGATGGACGTACGGATTTCGGTGCCGGAAAGAAGTTCGGAACCTTCCCTGGTGTGTCTGCCCGTTGGAATATTATTGATGAGAACTTTATGAAACCGTTAAAAGGCTGGCTTTCTATGTTGGCTTTCCGTCCGGGTTGGGGTATCGTAGGTAACGTCGTTGGTGGTGGTTATAATCAGTATAACCGTTATGCTGACTTTGGTTCTTACGGTGGTTCTCATGGAGCTTTCCGACCAGAGAACTTGCGTTTGGCATCTTTGCAGTGGGAAAAGACCTCTTCTTGGAACTTAGGTTTCGATTTGGGACTGTGGAATGATTTGATTACCTTGGCTTTGGAAGTCTATGATAAGAAAACTACCGAATTGGCTCTGCAGAACGTAGCCATTCCTTCACATACTGGATTTAGTTCTTTGGCTTGGCAGAACGTAGGAACGATGCGTAATAAAGGATGGGAATTGTATGTAAACACTTCTAGGTTTGCTCGTGTTGGAAAATTCAGTATGAAACTGAGTGCCAATATCGCTCAGAATATTAATCAGATTGAAGAGATGGATGCTTCTGTTTTGGAAAGTCTGAATAAGGATTTCTCTTATACGAATGAGTCTTATTTAGGACGTGTGCAGATAGGTAACGCTTTAGGATCAATATACGGTTTCCGCTTCAAGGGTATTTATGCTTATGATTATGATCATAATGGTTATACAGAGCAATCTCAGAAAACTTATGCGAGTGGAGAAATAGATCCGAATCGTCCGGGATACTTCAGGAATGGTGATAAGGTGCCAACAGCTGCTGCAGCAGCCTTGCGTGGTGAGAATGCTACTTGTCCTATCGTTTACGACGCGAATGGAAATATGGTAACTGACGCAAAGGGTAATCCGTTGCAGATGTATTTTAATGGCACACATGCTTTCGAGGGTGGAGATGCGATTTATGAAGACATCAACCATGATGGACAGATTAATGCGTTGGATATTGTTTATTTGGGTAATTCTAATCCAAAATGTAATGGAGGTTTCGGTATTGACCTGTATTACGGCAATTGGAGTCTGAGTGCGTCTTTCAACTATCGTATTGGAAACCAGATTATCAATATGGCGCGCATGCAGGCTGAAGATATGTTGAATAACAACAATCAGAGCGCTGCAACGAAGTGGAGATGGAGAAAGAATGGTGATGATACAGAGATTCCAAGAGCAATGAATAGTAAGGCTGGTACAAGTTACAATGCTTTGGCCAGCGATCGTTATGTGGAGAATGGTGACTATTTGCGTTTCCAGTATTTAAGAATGGGTTATAGCTTCGACGCCAAGAAAATCAAAAAGTGGGGTCTGAGCGCCTTAAGTCTGTCTGCTTCTGCAAATAACTTGTGGGTGTGGAGTAAATATACAGGAACGGATCCTGATGTGACAACATCTGGTTGGGGTGTGGCTACAGATAGCAACAAGACACCACGCTCTAAATCCTTCACTGTTAGTTTGAATGTTGGATTTTAAATGAAAGAATAATGAAAAAATATAAAATGCTCAAAAAGGTTACCTTCTGTAGTTCTTTGCTTTTGGCATCGACTTTGACATCTTGTACAGACTGGTTAACTCTTTATCCTATGGATAAGATTGTAGAGGAGAATTTTTGGGAAGACAAACGTGACTTGGAAAGTGTCCGGAATGCGGTTTATGTTAATATGACCACTAATGATTGTCTGGAACGCTATATGGTTTGGGGAGAGTTGCGTTCAGACAATTTGATGGAAAATTCTGCAGTCGGACTTTCTGATAACTTACGTGATATTTCTGAAAAAGTTGACATAAAACCGCAGAATCCTTATGCAAGTTGGTCCAAGTTTTACGAATCCATTAATTATTGTAATAAGGTCTTGCAGCACGGTCCCGAAATTTTGCAGAAAGACAAGAGCTTCTCTACTGTGGAATGGGAATATATGAAAGCCGAGATGGTGGCTTTGCGTGCGCTGAACTATTTTTATCTGATTCGTGCTTTTGATGAGGTACCAATGGTCTTTACTGCTATCAACGATGATAGCGAAGTGCGTACACAGAAAGCGGTACCACAGTCCGTCCTGTTGGACTCTTTGGTAAATCAGATGGAGTATGTGATTAAACATGGAAAGATTTGTCCGAATTATGGTAATAGTGCTGACAATAAAGGTTTGATTACCGATAAGGCATTCTATACCATTTTGGCTGATATTTATCTGTGGAGAGGATCACTTTACGATGGAAACGGTGAAGATGCTAAGGCTGATTCCAGTTATAAGGCATGTATTGCTCATTGCTCAAAAGTAATCGATCTGTTTAGTGAGGATTATAAGAAATTATCACCTATGTCTCTGTCGCAATTTGGAGCAGATGAAACTGAGCGTGCTGAAAATAAGTATCATTTGATCTGGAATACAGGAAACGATCGGGCAGGTTTGGAAAGTAATGCTTATAATAGTATTTTTGGAAGTGGTAACAGTTTCGAAAGTATTTTTGAATTGCAGTTTAACGGTAATGATGTTACTAATGCTTTGGTAGGAGTGTATTATCGGAATTCAAATGGTGCCGGATCTTTGTTACCTTCAAAAATTGCGAAGGCACAACCAGCCGGAGTTGATGCGGAAAATGCTTTATTCAGTAAAACGGATTTGCGTCGATGGGCTACTGTCGAAAATTTGAAAGCGCAGGATTATAGCATTATAAAATATGCGGCAGGATCGATTGGGCAGCCTTCTGTAAGTGATAATACGAACGTTAGCGAAGATGACATGAAACCGGAATATAGTCTTCGTAGTACTGCAAATGCGCATTGGATTTTTTATCGCTTGCCAGATGTGCTGTTAATGAAGGCTGAGGCCATGTGTCTTTTGAAGCAGGATGCTAAGCAGATTAATGAATTGCTAAATGCGGTATTCAAGCGTTCTAATCCAAAAGCTTTGCCAGAAGAATTGTTACCTGTACTAAATTATGGAGAAGAGGGTGGTAACGATAATATTCAGAAGCAGATTCTGAGAGAACGTAACCGTGAATTTTACGGTGAAGGAAAAAGGTGGTTTGACATCATGCGTTATGCTTTGCGAAAGGGGCAGGCCGAAGGACCTTCAGCTGCTTATTCGTTATTTAAAGCCAAATACGAGGAATCACAAAATGCCGGATCTATTGAGGGTAAATACAAACAGAATATGAAAGTCATGTATTTCCCTTATAGTGAAACGGAAGTTAAGGCAAATCCGGAATTGGTGCAGAATCCGATCTGGAATGATCAAAGTACAATTCAAAAAAAATAATGAACAATGAAAGCATTTGAAAATATTAAGCATAAATGGGCAAAACTGTTGATGATTTCTTCTGCTGGACTATTGGTCTTTTCTGCATGTAAGGAGGAAATTGATACAGCGAACCGTTTTACATTTACCGGAGAAACAGTAGCAAGTTTTCTTCAAAAAAATGATACTTTGTTTGGACAATATACGGAATTGCTAAAGAATGTAAAGCAGAGTAGCAAAACGCAGTCCACAATTGCGACTTTATTGTCAATCACAACAAACAATTATACTTGTTTTGCACCGACGAATCAGGCAATTAATGATTTCTTGGATTCAGCGTACACAAAGGGAGTTTTTCCGTCAAATGACTTTCTGGTCTTTTTGGATTCTGTGAAAGCTGACAAGGAAATTGCGGATTCTTTGGCTGAAGTTATTGTTTTGAATAGTATTATTTCCCATGGCAATGACGTCAAAGGCCTTGAAGCCGAGAATTTTCCAGATGATAACGGTACTTTCCCATTACCCAACTTAAAGGATCGTTACTTGACTGCAAATAAAGAAACTCCAGTTGGAGGTCAGACAGAATATTATATTCTGGAAGACGTAAAGGTCGTTTATAAGAACCTAAAGGTTGAGAATGGTTATATACATGGTGTAAATAAAGTCGTTTCTCCTGCCACAGAAGGTGTTTCAGAAATCTTTGCCGGTGTTAAAAATATGACTTTGTTTGACCAGTTGCTTCAGAAGACGGGATGGAGTGATTCTGTGTCAGCAGCACATGCTTTGGATCAGGCTTATGACGAACTGTATCTAAGCACAGATTTGGAAAGTGAAATGCCAGATAATATTGCAGCAGGTCAGAGTAAAAGTACTGCTTATGTCCCGGAGCACAGAAAATATGGATTCACCATTTTTGCTGAAACGGATGAGGCTCTGAATAATATTTTGGGATTGTCAAGTCCGGACGAATTGATTCAGAAACTGTCTGATCATCTGTATGGACTTTGGGGTAATGGTCAGATGGAAGGAGTAACCTTTGGTACTTCTGACGAAGATCTTCGTAAGCCGGATAATGCAATTAATCAGTTCGTGGCTTATCACATATTGCCTGTTGCGTTACCAAGTAATCAGTTGGTATACCACTACAATGAGAAAGATTACGACCGCAAGACCGGACGTTTGACTATTCCTGTTTTCGAATATTATGAAACAATGTCTATGGCTGGTGGCCCGCGCAGATTATTGAAAATCTATCAGAGTCGGGAAAGTGGTGGCGTACGTTTGAATCGTAAACCGATTATGGATACAGAAACCTATGAGGAGATGGGGACCGACGTGGAAGGTATTTTGGTCGGAGGCCAGCAAGGTCTGGGGGCTGTAATCTCTGCAGTTAATGGTTATGTGTATCCAATTGACGAATTGCTGGTTTATACAAATGAGGAAACAGCACGAAAAGTTCTGAAAGAGCGCATCCGATTTGATTGCGCTTCTTTGGTTCCGGAGCTGATCAATTTAGGTTATCGTAGACCATCTGCTAAGATCAAGGGATCTAAGGATAATATTTATTTCCCAAGAGACTTCAAGACGAAGAATATTCAGCGTTCTCAGTATACTTATTTCAGTTACCTGAGTGGCGTCAATCTAGACTGGAGTAATTATCAGGGAGATGAGTTGACTTTTAGAGGTAACTATGATATTACGGTAAAACTGCCGCCAGTACCATATGCCGGAACTTATGAGATCCGTTTGGCTATTTCCGGTAATACGATGCGAGGTATGTGTCAGGTTTATTTTGGAGCCGAAGGTGAGACTCTGACACCGGTTGATATTCCGGTAGATTTACGTATGAAAGAAAATTACTCAAGTCCGGAAACAGTCGGTCTGGCCGAACTTAATGTAGGTTGGGAGCAGGAAACCGATGATCAGGATTATAACGATCGTGTGAACAAGACCTTGAGAAACAAGAAATGGATGAAAGGACCTCGTTATTATAGAGCTCAGTTGAAAACTTCAGCAGGTAATATGGCTTACAATTTGCCTACTGTAGTACGTAAGATTCTTACCGAAGAATATATGGAACCGAACCAGACCTATTATATCCGATTTAAGTCTGTTTTGGAGAATGCTAATACTGACTTCTATTTTGATTATATGGAAATGGTTCCTTCGGAGATTTATAATAATTCAGAGGTACTAGAGGATGAATGGTAAATAAATATTGATATTATGAGCGATAAAAAATATATGAATATTTTGGGAAATGCAGTTTTTGGAATCAGTCTTTTGACTGGTTTCACTGCATGTTCTGATTCTATTGATGAGCATTATTCTCCGTCTGCCGGAGTTGCTACGAAAACATTGTGGGAGCAGGTTGTGTCACAACCTGATCTCACTGACTTAGCCAAAATTTTGGAGAAAGTACATTATTATACGACAGAAAATAAGACTTCTGGCTTGACGTATAAAGATGTTCTTCAGGCTAATAACAAACTGACAGTGTGGGCACCGGTAAACGGTAGCTTTAATGTTGACTCTTTGCTGGCAGAAATCGATCGCGATGAGTATAGTGTTGACAAGCGTTTCATACGTAATCATATAAACACTTTCTCCCGTTCAGTTGCTGGTACAGAGCTGGATTCAATTCTCATGTTGAATTCAAAGGTTAATGTGCTGAATAATGCCGAGAATCAGTTCAAAGGTGTTGATATTGTTAAGAGAAATATTCCGGCAACTAATGGCTTGTTGCATAAATTGGCCCATGCCGCACAATTCCAGAATAATCTGTATGAATATATGCAGAATACCCCTCAGGTAGACAGCTTATTCAAGTTTTTCCAGACACGAGACACTACTTATATTGACGAAAGTCAAAGTGTTCAAGGAGGTATCATTGACGGTGAGATTACTTATGCGGATACAGTCTGGACTACAGAGAGTAAGGCTTTTAATTATTCGTACAATTATCAAGGTGATACATGGGATGGCATCGCTGCTAATCTAAAGAATGAGGACAGTACTTTTGTGATGATTATGCCAACCAATCAGGGATGGCGTACAGCTTTGGACAAAACATTGCCTTTTTATCAGTATATGAGCTTGCCGTATGCGAATTTGGATGATGAGAATAAACCTCAGACGGTTAAGCCTGACGCTCTACAGAAGAAGCAGGCGCAGATGTCTATTGTAAACCGATTGGTTTTCAGTCCGAATCGTCAGAAGTATTATACTTTGGAAGATTTTGGTAATACGGATTCTTTGTTCACAACCAGAGGAGAAGTGATTGATTCTCCGTATTGTAACAATATCTTTAAAGGAATACAACCGATTCCTGTAAGTAATGGTTATGTTTATTTGGCAGATGATTATCGTTACCCTTTGACTCAGGATATTGAAGTTGAAGGTGAAAACTCTTTCTATTGGAATAAGAAAATGATTAGTGCTTCAACAACCTGGGCTGCCGCTTCTATTACCAAGGCAAACCGAAATCCAAAGATTTCAGGAAGTGTCAGTGGAAATGCTTATGGTTATTCAGCAGGAGCTACCGGAACAAGACAGGCTGCAAACTTTGTTTTCAAGTTGCCTAATGTCCTTTCTGCAACCTATGATATTTGGGCAATTATTGTACCGGAAAATATCGCAGATACATTGAAGCAGAATGTACTTCCTTTGAAGTTTAAGGCAACTCTTAATTATTATAATGGTAAATCAACGACTTTAAGCAAGGAAGGTCCTACAAAGGATTTCATAGCTGATACTGCAAAAGTGGATACCATTCTGTTGTTTGAGAACTTTAAGTTCCCGGTAGCTTACAAAGGCGTTTCTGGCGCTTATCCTTTGTTGACTCTGGAGGTTTCCTCTAGATGGTCAGAGTGGCAAGGTTATGGAAATAAGTATGCCAATAGAATATATGTAGATAAGATCATTCTCAAAGGAAAAGATGAATAACAGATCTTTTTCAATTAAAAATGAAAACAATGAAGAAGAATATGAATAATAACTTTATACAGTCGGTGTTGAGAGCCAGTGTTTGTCTGTGTGCTTTGTCTGGGGCAAATGCTATGATGGCACAAGATGTCGTAGCTTCTGATTCAACAGCAACTGATTCTGTTGCCATATCAAAAAAGAAAGCGCCACAATATAAAATGAAGGAGGTGCGCGGTAAGATTTATGATAGTGCTACAGGACTTCCTATGAGTGGTGTCATGGTGCAGGCCTTAAACACTCCTGCTTACTCTGCTTTGACAGAAGAAGACGGTTCCTATAAGTTAGAGGTTCCGGTATTTGTACATGCGCTTTATGTATCCGTTCCGGATTATAATCCGATCCAGGTGCCAATTAAGAAAGATGGTGTTGCTGATGGATATATGAATAGTAGCAAGTTCAAAGGCTTTTACCAGGACGGAACTGTAATTACAGCGCAGAATACAGCCTTGTTGTCAAACACCAGCGCTGTTTCTATTGAATCAGAAATTCAGAATCAGTTGGCTGGCGATGTTCGAAGCATCAATCGTAATGGAACCCCGGCACAAGGTGCCTATATGATGATTCGAGGTATTCATAGCTTGAATGCCAATAACCAGCCTTTGATTATCCTCGACGGAAATATGATTGATATGCAGAACGATCGTACCAGTCTGCATGTCGGTTATGTAAATAATGTACTTTCCGGCTTGGATCCAGAAGATGTTGAGTCTATTCAGGTTCTGAAGAATGGAACTGCTCTTTATGGTGCCAAGGGAGCTAATGGTGTTATTTTGATTAATACCAAGCGCGGAAAGAGTATGGCTACCAAGATTAATGTGAACATATTTGGCGGAGTGGTTCTGAGACCTGAGACTATAGACATGATGGGAGCCGAGCAGTTCCGTTCTTATTTGAGTGACCTGTTGTCTGATGGAATTAAGGGAAATGCTTCATTGACACAGATTCCGTTCCTGACTGTGGACAAGGATTATTTCTGGTATCCTCTGTATCATAATGAGACAGATTGGAGTAAGGATATGTATCGCACTACCATGACACAAAATTATAAAGTCAGTGTAGAAGGTGGTGATGACGTTGCTATGTACAATCTGTCCTTAGGTTATGCACAGGCTAATTCTGCAATGGAGAATAACGATTTTAGTCGTTTGAATCTTCGTTTCAATACGGATATTAAGATTGCGAAGAACCTGTCTACCGCAATGGATATTGCTTATTCTCGAATGGCTTATAATATTCTGGATAATGGTTGGGCAGAGAACTATGAGGATCAGAATATTGCTGCTACCAATGTGTTGGGCCTGGTGCAGACTCCGTTCCTAAGTCCGTATGCTTACTATATTGATGAGAATAATCAATTGAAGCAAAATCTGATTTATGCCGGTAAATATGCTTCTTCTTCTACCAGTCAGTTGGACAATCCATTCCGCTATCCATTATTGTCAAATGCAGGTGTCAGCAGTAATGATGTGTTGAATAATCCATATTGGATTCTGGAGAATGGTAGAGGCGAGGAGAAGAATTATGCTGAGTTGACTCAGTTTAATTTAAATGTAATGCCAAAATGGCAAATTACAAAACAGTTCTCTATTTCAAACCGTTTCAATTATGCGTTGAGCAGAAATAATGAGAAGTATTATTTGCCAGTAAACGGTACGTCTCTATATACTCTGGAAAATCTTGGTGAAGTACATAGTGTATTGAAATCACAGTTTACAAAGCAGACAACTATTAACAATGATTTCCGTTTGGACTGGGGAGAAAACTACGGAGCACATGATATCCGGGTATTTGGAGGTTGGAGATATAATAACTACTCTTACTCTTATAGTTTCCTGAAAGGTTATAATGCTACAAACGATAAGATGCCTATTTTGAACTACGGTAGAAAATATTTGCAATACAGTGGTACAAATGACAATTGGTCGGATATGGCATACTATGCTAATGCAGATTATAATTTCATGAACCGGTATTTCATTCAGGCATCGGTTTCTGCACAGGCATCTTCTCGCTTTGGAAATAATACCGATCAAGGTTTCCAGTTGGCTGGTGTAAGTTGGGGAGTTTTCCCTTCTGTACAGTTAGGCTGGTTGATTTCTTCTGAGAAATGGTTCCCGGCTACTAGCGGTGGAGTCAATTATTTGAAACTGACAGCAGGTTTTGATCAAAGCGGAAATGATGATATCAATTACTATGCTGCAAGTACTTATTGGACTTCTGAGAAATATTTACGTGAGTCAATTGGTTTGGTGATGAAGAATATCGATAATCCGAAGATTCAGTGGGAAACAACAACTCAGTATAATCTTGGATTGGAAGGTAGCTTTATTAAAAACCGCTTGCAGGCTGGATTGAATTTCTATTGGGCAAATACTGATCATCTCTTGGTGAAAGAAAAAGTTAGCTACATGACCGGACTTGATGAATATTGGACCAACAATGGTGCTATGAAGAATGCCGGTTTTGAACTGAATGTAAATGCAGCTCTCATAAACAAGAAGGACTGGAGATGGCAGGTAGGAGCAACAGTAGGTCATTATAAAAATGAGATTACTGAATTGCCTTCATCAGACGTGATTGAAATTAAAGATTACAAGAACCAGAATGTGGTAAGCACTATCAAGGGTTACACTTCTTCTATTTACGGAGAGGATAATGTGTTGACTGCTGTAGGTCATGCAGCTGGAGTATTCTATGGATATCAGACTGCTGGTGTGTTCGCTTCTGATGCAGATGCAAAATGCTATAAAAATCCGACTACAGGAGAGATGGAATATCTCAAATATCCTACAGGATTGACTGATGAAAGTTTGGCATCAAAGAATTTCTATGCTGGAGACGTTCATTTTGTAGATCAGAATGGTGACGGATGGATTACAGAGGCAGATAAGGTTGTTATCGGAGATCCGAATCCTGATATTTATGGAAATATTTACACAATGTTGAATTACAAACGGTTGACATTGAATGTTAATCTGAAGTATTCTTTGGGTAATGATGTTTATAATTATCAGCGCACTAAGATTGAAGGAGGAAACAGTTTCTATAACCAGTCTACAGCCATGGTAAACCGTTGGACATACGAAGGACAAGTGACAGATGTGCCACGCGCATGTTATCCGACCAGTGATCTTTGGAGAAATAATGAACGTTTTTCTGATCGTTGGATTGAAGACGGTTCTTATTTGAAGATAAAGAACATTCGCCTGACATATGATATTCCGGTTTCAGCTACATGGTTACAAGGTCTGAAGGTATGGGGAGAAGCAAATGATGTCTTTACATTTACCAAGTATTTGGGCACTGATCCGGAAATTTCAGCCTCAAATAATATTTTGTACCAGGGTATTGACAATGGTATGATGCCATTAACCCGGAGCTTTAATATTGGAGTTTCTATAAACTTGTAAAAGATTAACGATAATGAAAAATAAATCTATAATATGTGCTTTGTTGCTTGCATGTGGAGTAGGTATGTCAACAACTTCATGCGAGGATATGTTAAGTGCTGATTCTGATCGTACCATTCACACCAATGCAAATGATACTCTGTATGGTTATTGGGGTATTATGAAGGCAGTGCAGAACATAGCAGAACGTTATGTAATTTTAGGTGAAGCACGTGCAGATTTGGTTTATCCGACAAGTAGTGTTTCGGATACCATCAGCAATATTGCCAATTTCAATCCAACGAAAGATGGAGATTGCCGTTTCTTGGAGGTTAAAGATTATTATACCGTTATTAACGGCTGTAATAATTATCTGGCCAATGTGGATTCTTTAAAACTGAACAGTAACGGTGTTAAGGTAATGCAAAAGGAGGTTGCTCAAGTTTTAGCTGTTCGGGCTTGGACTTATTTGCAGCTGGTAAATAATTATGGTGAGGTTCCGTATTTTACGGAACCAATCACCTCTTTGGGATTCGTCGATGACTTTGATTTCTCAAAAGCTGAGAATAAACTGAATCGTGAGAACCTGATCGAAAAACTTATTCCAGCTTTATTGCCTTACAAAGAAACCGAATTGCCCAATTACGGTAACTATAACAATGGTGCAACAGATATAGCCAGTCAATTGACTATGTTCCCGATCAAAGTGGTTATGGGTGATATTTATCTGACAGGTGCTAAATCTTATGAGGAAGGCGAGGCTATTGATTCGATAAACAGTGATTATGCCAAGGCTGCCCAGTATTATTATGAGTATCTGAAAGATAATGGAGGATATTTGTCTTATACATTGAATTGTACAACTTATGGTAGTAACGGTGGAATTGTTGATTATCAGGGAAATTCTTGGATTGACATGTTCTCAGAAAAGACATCCAACGCTGAAACGGTGACAGTTGTTCCTAGTGCGGCCGGTAAGTTGTATGGAAATGTGTTGACAGGTATCTCAAATGTATTCGGTTGGGGGACAACTTCCAGAATGGATACTGACTCTGAGGAAGGTTCTGAATCAGAGGCTACAACTTCCGCTTCTGTTTCTGTTTACTTAGACTATAAAATGCGTCAGTTGGGTCCGTCTCAGCAATATCTCAGTCTTTGTGCAGCACAGGATTATGTGAGAAATGATGGGGATGTTGAAAAGGATGCAGGTGATGCAAGACAAGCTGCCATACTTCCAATTAGTGGCGTAAATTATATTACCAAATCTTGTCCTTCAGGTAGCTTCAGCTATACTTATCCTGTAATCTACAGAAAGGCTCTGATTTGGTTGCGTTTTGCAGAGGCTATCAATAGAGCTGGTTTCCCAAGTTATGCTTTTGCAATTCTGAAAGACGGATTAGCTTCAGAGCATTTCCCGGAGTATGAATTAGAACGAGTAGATACACTTGAGGACGGTACTTTGGATTCTGTCTATGTTTATTCAACTTTCGGCAAGGTTTGCTCTTATATCCCGGAAGCAGAGTTCAGAAAAGCAAATTATCCAGTTCAGGTGCCTTATTTGAAGTTTACCTCTGAATTCTCTAGCATGAATGGCCAGGTATCTAATTTGAAGGGTGTACATGCTCGCGGATGTAATAATATCGGTGTTAATGATACCATTTATTATACCTATAAGAACATGTTGTTCAAGAAGTGTGTTGAGTCTGGTATTGATACACTTGGTATTTTTGCCGATGACAGTTTGTTCTATAGAATTGAGGCCATTGAAAATCTGATTGTAGATGAGTTGGCTTTGGAGACTGCGTGGGAAGGTAACCGTTATCCGGACTTGTTGCGTATATCAAGCCATAAAGGTAGCAGAGGTATGAAATGGTTTGCAGATAAGATTGCCCGTCGTGGTGATCCTCGTGACCCGGAATCTGATTATACCCAGAGTGCAGAATATATTGACTTGTATGATAAGTTAGTAAACGATAAGAGTAAGTGGTATTTGACTTTGCCTGCATACAAATAAGGTATATCAATAAAATCTTTAAAGGCGTCTCGCTAAAGCGGGGCGCTTTTTTTGTTCCTTTGCTTCTTTCTTTTTATCTTTATTTCCAATCAATGCTTTTGCTTTATGACATTTGAATTCCAGAACTCTGAAGAGCAGTTGGCACGTCGTCTGATACAGTTTACGGGTACTAACTTGTTTCTTACCGCAGAAGGCTTTGCTGGGACTCGTACGCCTTTGTCCTGTCGATGAACGCTCTTTGCTGTCGGTATCCGGTATCGGTAAGGTTACAGCGCGTAAATATGGAATGGAGTTGCTTCGGATCATTACCGAGTTCCAACCGGATAAAAACAGAACTCCCGGATTGTTTCCCGCCGAATAAACGGCAGGAAGCAATCCGGGAGTTCCGTATATAAGGTCGAAAGACGGCGGATTACAGAATACGCTGTAATTCCTTGGCCATTTCTTCCTGTACTTCTTTAGCCTTGATTCCGGCTACGGCAGCAAAGTTCTCGGTCTTGTCTGCGTAGATAATGGCGCGGCTGCTGTTTACAATCAGACCGCACTGGCTGTTCATACCATACTGGCAAACCTCGCTCAGAGAACCGCCCTGTGCACCGATACCCGGTACGAGCAGGAAGTGGTCTGGAGCAATCTTACGGATGTCTTCGAACATTTTGCCTTGAGTAGCGCCTACTACATACATCATCTGGTCGGCGTTACCCCATTCCTGACTCTTCTTCAATACCTTCTCAAACAGGCGCTCGCCCTGAGCGTCCTCAGTGAGCTGGAAGTCGTGTGAGCCCTTATTGCTGGTCAGCGCCAACAGGATTACCCATTTGTTGTCGTAACCCAGGAACGGAGTTACGCTGTCTTCGCCCATGTAAGGAGCTACGGTTACCGCATCCAGCTTGATTTCCTCGAAGAAAGTGCGGGCATACATGGCTGAGGTGTTACCGATATCACCGCGCTTGGCATCGGCAATGATGAACTGATCCGGATAGTGCTCGTTCAGATAAGCGATGGTCTTCTCGAAAGAAATCCAACCCTTAACACCCATACTCTCATAGAAAGCCAAGTTTGGCTTGTAGGCGATACAGTAGGGAGCGGTTGCGTCGATAATGGCCTTGTTGAAGGCAAAAATCGGATCTTCTTCCTGAAGCAGGTGCTCCGGAATCTTCTTGATATCGGTATCCAGTCCTACGCAAAGGAAAGACTGTTTCTTTTTGATGTTCTCAAATAAATCTTTTCTGTTCATAGTTGCTTTATCTTTTATCGATCTTCTTTTTATCGGTTTTCTTTATCCACATGGAAAAAGCGCGGTTCTGGTTTACAGATCACTTTCTTTCATGCGTTCGGCGTTCTCTGCTACGATCAACTGATCGATGCAGTCCTGAATGTTACCGTCCATGAATGAAGACAGGTTCTGCATGTTGTAACCGATACGGTGGTCGGTGACACGGCTCTGTGGATAGTTGTAGGTACGGATCTTGGCCGAACGGTCGCCGGTTGACACCATGGTCTTACGTTTGCTGGCGATGTCGTCCAGATATTTCTGATGCTCCTTGTCATAAATGAAGGTACGCAGACGGGCCAATGCACGTTCCTTGTTCTTCGGCTGGTCACGTGTTTCCGTACATTCGATCAGAATCTCCTCGGTTTCTCCGGTAATCGGGTTTTTCCACATATAGCGGGCACGTACTCCGGATTCCACCTTGTTTACGTTCTGACCTCCCGCACCGCTGGAACGGAAAGTATCCCATTTGATTTCACCTTCGTTGATCTCCACGTCAAACTCTTCGGCTTCCGGCAATACGGCTACGGTTGCAGCCGATGTGTGCACACGGCCCTGAGTTTCTGTGGCCGGCACACGCTGCACGCGGTGCACACCGGATTCGTATTTCAACGTGCCGTATACCTTCTCACCGGTCACGCTGAAAATGATTTCCTTGAAACCTCCGGCTGTACCCTCGTTGAAGCTGGAGATGGCAATCTTCCAGCCTTTCATTTCACAATACTTCGAGTACATCTTGAACAGGTCACCGGCAAACAGGGCTGCTTCGTCACCACCCGTACCGCCACGGATTTCCATAATCACGTTCTTGTCATCTTCCGGATCGGCCGGAACCAGTAACAGCTTGATCTCTTCCTCAATTTCCGGAACGCGCTTTTCTGCGGCAGACAGTTCTTCACGTGCCATTTCTTTCATTTCCGGATCATCTTCTACGGACAGGATTTCCTTGGCGTCCTCAATGTTTTTCAGTGTGTCCAGATATTCTTTGCGCGCTTTCATGATGTTGCCCAAGTCCTTGTATTCCTTGGTCAGTTTCACGTAGCGCTTCTGATCACTGATTACGTTCGGGTCTGTAATGAGGGTAGAGACTTCCTCAAAACGGCTCACCAGACCTTCCAGCTTGTTTAATATAGTATTTTCTGCCATTTAATTTATTCAAAAAACTTCTGAGTCCATTTATATTTTTTGTTGAATACTTTTTCTGTGATGAAGCACCAGCCGAGAATGGCGATCAGATAGATCAGATTCTGATACCAGCTGCGTTCTGCAAATCCTTCCCAGGTTTTGTAGGTCAGGTAAATTGTAATTCCGAGCGAAGTGAGGCAACAAAGAATAAAAAGGATTCTTTTCATTGTCTTTTTGGGTTTTACGGATTAGTAATTGAACTCTCCGAACTCGCTCTTGATGGTCAATGAGCGGGTGCCTTCCTCTACACGGCCGATAACCTGAGCGTCGATGTTGAAGCTCTTGCTGATCTCGATGATGCGGTCGGCCTGCTCCGGTGATACATAGATTTCCATGCGGTGACCCATGTTGAACACCTTATACATCTCGGCCCAATCGGTACCGCTTTCCTGGGCTATCGCCTTGAAGAGAGGAGGAACAGGGAACATGTTGTCCTTGATGACGTGGCAGTTTTCACCGACAAAGTGCAGCACCTTGGTCTGTGCGCCTCCGGTGCAGTGTACCATACCGTGGATCTCGCTTCTCATTTCGTCCAAAATGCGCTTGATGACCGGAGCATAGGTACGTGTCGGGGAAAGTACCAGCTTGCCGGCATTGATCGGAGCGCCTTCCACCTCGTCGGTCAGCTTGTAGCTACCGCTGTAAACCAGTTCTTCAGGAACTGCCTTGTCGTAGCTTTCCGGATATTTCTCTGCCAGATATTTGGCAAACACGTCATGACGGGCACTGGTCAGACCGTTGCTGCCCATGCCGCCGTTGTATTCTTTTTCGTAAGTAGCCTGTCCGCAACTGCTCAGGCCGACAATTACATCGCCCGGACGGATGTTGGCATTGTCAATTACATCGCTGCGCTTCATACGGCAGGTCACGGTAGAGTCAACGATAATGGTGCGTACCAGATCGCCTACATCGGCGGTTTCACCACCGGTTGCGTAAATGCCAACGCCCATTTTTCTCATTTCGGCCAGCAGTTCGTCGGTGCCGTTGATGATGGCGCTGATTACTTCACCCGGAATCAGCATCTTGTTTCGTCCGATGGTAGAGGATACCAGAATGTTGTCTACGGCACCCACACACAACAGGTCATCGGTGTTCATGATCAGGGCATCCTGTGCAATGCCTTTCCATACAGAAAGGTCGCCGGTTTCTTTCCAATACATGTAAGCCAGTGAAGATTTTGTTCCGGCTCCGTCGGCGTGCATAATGTTGCAATACTCCGGATCACCGCCCAGAATATCCGGGATGATCTTACAGAAAGCCTGTGGGAAGATACCTTTGTCTATGTTCTTAATGGCGTTGTGTACGTCTTCTTTCGCTGCGGATACACCACGCATCATGTAACGCTGATTACTCATGATTCAAATAATTAAGTTGCTGTTTGATTTTAATGTGCAAAATTAATGATTTTCTGCCGAGTAGGCAAAAAAGACGTTCAAAACGTCGTATTTTTAGAACTTCACTTCCGGAGCCTTTTCACTTCCGCTTTCGGCTTCGTACTTTTCCTTCTTGTCAAATCCGAACATCTTGGCAAAAAGGTTGTTTGGGAAGGAGCGCACCAGTACGTTGTACTCTTGTACCGATTCGTTATAACGGCGGCGTGCCTCGGTAATGCGGTTCTCGGTTCCTTCCAGTTGGGCTTGCAGTTCGGAGAAGTTCTGGTTGGCCTTCAAATCAGGATAGTTTTCCGTGATGGCCAGCAGTTTGCCTAACGCGCTGCTGATCTCTCCCTGTGCCTGTTGATATTCCTTCATCTTTTCCGGAGTCAGGTTGTCTGCGTCTACAGTAATTTGCGTAGCCTTGCTGCGGGCTTCCATCACGGCCTGTAAAGTGCTTTGCTCGTGCTGGGCATATCCCTTTACGGTGCTCACCAGATTCGGGATCAGATCGGAGCGACGCTGGTATTGTACTTCCACATTGCTCCAGGCGGTGGAAACCGCTTCGTCCTTTTCTACCATTTCGTTATAAGAACAGCTGTTCAGTGAGAACAGGGCAGCAAGTGCCAGAATGTAATTGCGAATTTTCTTTGTTTTCATATAAATGTTATTCTTGTTTTGAGTTTGTTTAAAATTCTCCTCCCGAACCGCCACCGCCGAAGTCTCCGCCTTCGAAACTGCCGCCTTGCGGTCCGTCAAAGGAACTGCCACCACGATGGAAACCGCCCCACGGCCCCATGATAGGAGGAACCATACCGCCGAATCCGGTTCCGTTGTCCATCGGCTCGTCATGTTTGCGGTAAGTCAGTTGTCCGCAGTGCGGGCAGCGGAATGTTTCCTGATGGTGTTCTATGCGGTGAATGCGGTCCACGATAATATTGGAGTTCATGCGAACAAGTCCTTGCTTGCCGCAGTGAGGGCAGGTATTACGTTGCCGGCTACTGTACCAGGAGATAAGTATGAACAATAGGATGACGGCTCCTATAAAATAGAGCCCGGTGTTTCCTCCTTCTTCTTTTTTCTTTCCGGTCAGCTCGTTGATCAGAGTCGGATCGCCTTCGATGACCTTGCATACACTGTATACGGTCTGATACATGGCCTGATCCCAGTTGCCTTGCTTCAGAAAGGGAACCATTTTCTGGTTTTCGATGCGCCGGCAGATGGCGTCGGGCAGTGTGCCTTCCAGACCGGTACCCGTGAGAATCTGATAACAACGGTTCTGCGTGGAGAGCAGGATGATAAGTCCGGTATTGGCCTTCGAACCTATTCCGTGCAGACGGGCCAACTGCATGCAGAATTCATAGCAATCGTCGTTTTCGATGCTTTCCACTACGGCCACGACAGATTGCACTCCTTTATTCCGCTCCAGATTCCAAAGCAGGGTATCCATGGCGGCCACACATTCGGCGGACAGAATCCCGTCCGGATTAACCACATGGCGGGTCTGGTCCTGAAGATAGACCATGGGCAAGGATTCAGGTGTATAGCTGGCAGCCTGCATGCGTATAGCCAGAAGCAGGAAACAGCCTAAGGACAGGATAAAGCGCTTCATTGTTGTCTGTTTTATCATAATGGTATGCAAGATACGATATTATTCTAATGGATATACCTTTCAGTAAAGTTTTTTACCTTTTCCGTATATAATTTAGGGAAATGCAGATAAGACCGTGCATGTTCTACACCCGGAACTTTCCAATATTCCTTATCTCCCTTTTTATGGGCATAAAGTGTGTCGCCCATCCACGTAGGTACGAAAGTGTCCTGGTCGCCATGAATAAAGAACATCGGCAGAGTGCATTTCTCAACCTGTTTGCGTGCGGCGGCTTCGCTGAAGCTCCAGCCGTAGCGCAACTTGGTCATGCCGCTGGCCGCATAAAGTAACGGAAATTCCGGCAAGCCAAACTGGTTTTTCAGTTCACCGGAGAATTCGTCCCATACGCTGGTAAATCCGCAGTCCTCAACAAAGCAGCGCACGTAAGGCTGCTGTGGTTCGCCGCTGACACACACCGTTGTGGCACCTCCCATGGATATGCCGTGAACCACCATCTGAGTTTGGCTGAATCCGCCGTGACGCGTGAAGATGCCGTTGGCCACATCCATCCAGCGCAACACATCAAGTCGGTCGTTCCATCCCATTTGCAGATGAGTGCCTTCACTCAATCCGGAAAAACGCAGGTCGGGAAGCAGAATGTTGTACTTCAGGTCGTGATGGTACAGATAACCTATGTGCAGCATGCGTACGGAATTGTCCGTATACCCGTGCACGATGACCGCCGTACGATCGGTAACAGAATCGGCATAGGCATACAAGGCATGCAGGCGGGTTCCGTCATCCGCTACGATAAATGTATCTTTCAATGCCTTATGCTGGCGCAGACTGTCCGCCCAGGACCGGATGTGCGGATAGGTTTCATACATGTATTCATAAGAACCGTTAATATCCTTTCCGCGTGGGTTTCCCTGTGCCTGTAAGGCATACCATTGCAGATAAAGACTTCCTCCCGAAAGGAGGGCTATAATCAAAATAAGGATAACACCAGTGACCTGTATTATCCTTTTCTTTTTCAGATTTTTTTTCATAGAAAGTGTTTACTCGTTATTGTTCCAGAAATTCCATCCGGCTACAGCCTGAAGGTGTAGCATTTCCAGACCGTTTTTTACCGTAGCTCCCTGTTGCTGTCCCTGTTTCATAAATTGGGTTTCCAGAGGGTTGTATACCAAGTCATAAAGCAGATGCCGGGGAGTCAGCAGTCCGTAAGGGATATTGGGGCATTCGTCGGTATGAGGAAACATGCCGCACGGGCTGCAATTTACCACCAGGAGATATTCCTGCATTGTCTGTTCATTCAGTTGTGAATATGTAATCCGGTCCGGTCCGGCTGTCCGGCTTACATAGCAGGTTTCTATTCCCAATTGTTCCAATCCGACTTTTACAGCTTTGGAAGCCCCTCCTGTACCTAGGATCAATGCTTTCCGGTGATGAGGTTTCAAAAGTGGCTTTAAAGACTCCTGAAAGCCGATGATATCCGAATTGAAACCCTTTAAATGAGGTTTGCCATTCGGGTGAGTGATGCGAATGACATTTACTGCGCCGATGGCTTTTGCCTCAGGGCTGATTTCATCCAAGAACGGTATTACCTGTTCCTTGTAGGGAATCGTTACATTGAGTCCCTTGAGTTCCGGCTCTTGGGTCAGGATATCTGCCAACAAGCCGATCTGGGGGATTTCAAAGTTTATATATTGGGCGTCAATTCCTTCGTTCTGAAATTTTTCCGTAAAGAACTGTCTGGAAAAAGAGTGTTTCAGAGGATAGCCTAAAAGTCCGTATTTATCCATAATTACAAAAATTATTTTCTGGCCAGATACATGGTGCAGATGCCGCCGGTAAAGCGTTTGAAGGATACTTCGCGGAATCCGGCTTTATAGATGATCTGCTGCATGACCTCACCTTGCGGGAAAGCCTCCATGGTGGCCGGAAGATAAGAATATGCGCTGCGGTCCTTGGAGATGAGCCGGCCTGCCAATGGCATGACTACCCGTGAATAGAGCTGGAACAGCTGTTTCATCGGGAAGCGGTTGGGAGTGCATAGCTCAACAATGAGCAAGTGTCCGTCGGGGCGGAGCACACGGTGCATTTCCTTTAGTCCGAGATCCAGATTGTCGAAATTACGCACACCATAAGCTACGGTAACGGCATCGAATGAGTTTTCGGGAAATGACAGATTCGTACAATCCTCTTTCTGGAAGGATATGGTCTGTTCCAACTTCAGGTCTTGTACTTTTTTTCGTCCGATATTCATCATGCCTTCCGATATGTCCGCTCCGATGAGCGATTCCGGCTGAAGGCGCTGGGCGGCCAGTATGGCAAAATCACCGGTTCCGGTGGCAATGTCCAGCATATGGCGGGGATTGAATGCCCGGAGCGAGTCAATGGCTCTTTTTCTCCATCCTTTGTCTATGCCTAAAGACAAAGAATGATTCAGAAGATCATAAGTGGAAGAGATATTGTCGAACATTTGTTCCACCTGCTTCCGCTTATCGCCTTCTGAATCATAGGGCTTTATTTTTTCCTGTTCGTACACGGATAAATAAAGCTTATTTGTTGCTGTTCAGATACTCTGTCACATTCTTTTCGATACGGGCAGCCAGATCTGCATGATCGTCAGCCTTCAGGAATTTTTCGCCGGTGATACCCTCGTACAATTCCATGTAACGCTCAGATACACTGTTTACATATTCGTCGGTCATTTCCGGAACCTGCTGTCCTTCCTTGCCCATGAAGTTGTGGTCGATGAGCCACTGACGCACGAATTCCTTGGAAAGCTGCTTCTGAGGCTCGCCCTTCTCGAATTTCTCCTGATAGCCTTCTGCGTAGAAGTAGCGGCTTGAATCCGGAGTGTGGATTTCGTCGATCAAATAGATCTTGCCATCCTTTTTACCGAACTCATATTTGGTATCCACCAGGATGAGGCCTTTGCTGGCAGCCATTTCGCTACCTCTTTCAAACAAGGCATAGGTGTATTTCTCCATCAGTTCATAGTCTTCCTTGCTTACGAGACCCTGAGCAATGATTTCCTCTTTAGAGATATTCTCGTCGTGTCCGGCATCAGCCTTGGTTGTCGGGGTGATGATCGGAGTAGGGAACTTCTGGTTCTCTTTCATTCCTTCCGGCAGTTTCACACCGCACAGTTCGCGGCAGCCGTTCTTATATTCTCTCCATGCAGATCCGGTCAGGTAGCCGCGGATGATCATTTCCACACGGAAACCTTCACACTTCAATCCCACGGTAACCATTGGATCCGGAGTAGCCAGCTTCCAGTTAGGAACGATGTCGCTGGTTGCATCCAGGAACTTGGCTGCGATCTGGTTCAGCATCTGTCCTTTGAAAGGAATACCTTTAGGCAGGATCACGTCAAAAGCCGAGATACGGTCAGTGGCAACCATTACCAACAGGTCGTCATTGATGTTATACACATCGCGTACTTTACCATGATATACGCTTTTCTGTCCCGGGAAATTGAAATCTGTTTGAGTTAATGCTTTCATATTCTTTTATTTTATATATGATTGGATGAATCTTTGGTTAGAGATTAATTGTCGCCCAATCCCTGAAGATCAGAGAAAATAGGAGTAGGGCTTTCTTCCTTCTTGTGTCCTTTCTTTTTGGAAGAGTGCTGTTTCTTGTCGTAGTGGTCATATGCCTCTACAATCTTGGATACCAGTTTGTGGCGCACGATATCTTTCTTGCTCAGTTCCACAAAGGCAATGTCGTTTACATTCTTCAGTATGTGCATCGCTTCGACAAGTCCCGAGCGCTGTGATGGAGGCAAGTCGATTTGTGTGGTATCTCCGGTGATGATCATTTTGGTATTCATACCCATACGGGTCAAGAACATTTTGATCTGTGCCGTTGTGGTGTTCTGAGCTTCGTCGAGAATAACCACGGCGTCGTTGAGTGTGCGTCCGCGCATAAAGGCCAGCGGGGCAATCTGAATCACTTTCTGTTCCATGAATTCCTGTAATTTCACGGCCGGAATCATATCTTCGAGAGCATCGTACAGCGGTTGCAGATACGGATCGATTTTTTCTTTCATGTCGCCGGGGAGAAATCCCAGTTTTTCTCCTGCTTCTACGGCCGGACGGCTTAAAATGATTTTTCGGATTTCCTTGTTTTTCAGCGCACGCACGGCAAGGGCAATGCTGGTATAGGTCTTGCCGGAACCGGCCGGTCCTACGGCAAAGATCATATCTTTTTCCTGATAAGCCTTGACCAGCTTGAGCTGATTCTCGCTGCGTGCGGTAATCGGTTTGCCGGTAATGCTGTATACAATGACATTTCCATGGTCCTTGCTTTCCGGTTTGTTGCCTTTGATAATGGCCAGGATATCTTCTTCTTTCAGGCTGTTATATTTGGCACAGTGTTTCTCCATGGCTAGAATGTGCTCTTCAAATGCGCACATTTCTTCCTCGTCCCCCATGACTTTGATCACATTTCCCCGGGCTACAATACGCAGTTTCGGATATAATGCTTTGATCATTTGCATGTTTACGTTGTTTACCCCATAAAAGATGATGGGGTCGATATCTTCCAGTACGATATGCTTCTCTATCATTTATCTAATTTTGTCGCAAATTTAATCATTCTGTTTCGAATACACTACCTTTTTTACTATCTTTGTGCCATATTAAAATGAAAAAAAATTGAGAAGGCTAAAGAAAAAAATATATATAGGACTTGTTTCCTCTACAGTAATTGTATTGGCTATAGTCAGATGTGTTGACCCCTCGGTAGTCCGTGTTTATCAATCAGAAACACAGGAAATACTGCCAGATTCTGTACAAAAAACGATGGTACCGCTTACCGAAGCAAACGAATTGCCAGATGTCGACAATCAGAAAAAGGCATATCTTGATTCGTTTTCCATGAGTTCCAAGTTGTTGTATCTGGCACATAAGCCTACACGTTTTGTTACGGATACTTTGGGGCGGATTGTCAAAAACCGTATTTATAGCGTGAGCAGTTTTCGAAAGGAGTTTCCTGATTTGCAGGATGTACATATTGTTTCAGCCCGTTCTTGGGGCGTTTCTCCGGTCAAAGACCGCGAGGAGGCTGAGCATCGCAAGGATGAACTGGTATATGTGGGCAGCAATCCGTTTTATGACATTGATCCGCGCATGAACCGTTCTATACCTTATCTGGTGCCTCGTGCCAGTGATTTGCTGCAAAAGATAGGCAGGAATTTTCTGGACTCTCTGGCTGTTAAAGGCATTCCCTTGCATAAAATTCTGGTATCTTCCGTGCTTCGTACGGAAGAGGATGTACGCAAATTGAGACGTTATAATCAAAATGCTTCCGAAGAGAGTTGTCATCGTTTCGGAACCACTTTTGATATTGCTTATAATCGCTATGTTACCGTACAACATCCTGACAGCGCGCAGCGTAGGGCCGTGCGTAATGATACCTTGAAATGGGTGCTGTCGGAGGTACTCCGTGATGTTCGTCGCGACGGACTCTGTCATATAAAATATGAGGTGCATCAGGCTTGTTTTCACATTACAGTAAAATAAATTATGAGCAGACAGGTGGCTTTGGCTTTATCGGGTGGTGGAGCGCGTGGAATGGCTCATATAGGGGTGATTCGTGAATTGCTTTCTCATGGTTTCTCCATTCATTCCATAGCCGGATGTTCCATCGGCTCTGTGGTTGGTGCCATGTATGCCATGGGTAAACTGCAGGAGTTTACGGATTTTATTTTGGCGGATGGTGCGCAGTCCGTGTTTTCGCAATTGGATTTTACGTTTTCCGATCAGGGGTTTATTAAGGGAGAGAAACTCATTGAACGCCTTCAGGAGTTTGCTCCGGATTGTAATATGGAGGATTTGCCTGTAAAGCTGGTAATTGTAGCAACGGATATGTATACCGGAAATGATGTAGTCTATGAAACCGGAAGTGTGTATCGCGCCATTCGTGCTTCTGTTGCTATTCCGGCAGTGATTACGGCTGTGCATGAGGATGGATGCTGGCTGGTAGATGGCGGTGTCGTGAACCCGCTGCCTTTGTTGCAATTGCATCGTAATCCGAATGATCTGCTGGTGGCCGTGAATTTGTATGCTTCTCCGGTATTCGAGACAGAAAATCTTACAGATGTTTCCGATGCTAAAGTTTCCGAAAGTGGAATGTGGTCGCAAGTACGGGCCCGTTGGGCGGATCTGAAAGCCTGGCGAGGGAATCTGATTCACTCGGTTTTTGATGATACTCATAAGAAAATGGGATATTTTACGACTTTACGTCTGATGTCGGAACTGGCTTCAAAGCGTCTCGCTGAAATTACCATAAAGTCCGTTTCCGTAGATGTGTTGATAGAAATTCCGATAGCCTCCTGCGGGCTTTTCAGCTTTGATAAAAGTGTACGTATGATTCGAATGGGGGAGGAGCATGCTCGTAAGGCTTTGGAAATTTGGAAGAATAGTCAGCTTGTAGAAAAACAACCGATGAAGAGACCTTTTGATTGGCGTCGTCTGTTTCGGGTGTTGCTTCGGAAGAAATAAACAAAATATTTTCTATTGTAAAACGCAGGTTTGTCAGCATGGGACAGATCTGCGTTTTGTTCTTCTCGTAATGGTTTTTTCATGTTTGGACGGGAATGTATATAAAAAAGAGTTTTTCAGTTCTTTTTTCTAAGAAAAGATTTCTTTGTTTAAAAGGTAACTCTTATATTTGCTAGAGTGAAATGAACTCTAAAATGATTAGCTTATGAAAAATTTTACTTCTATTAAAAATTGGATGGCATTCTCATTCTTGTTGATGAGTGGAGTAGCCATGGCACAGACAAACCTGATTTCAAACGAAAGTTTTGAGGATTGGAGCGGATCAACACCGGATCACTGGGTTTCTACAACCACAGCAAGTAGTGGTACTATCTCTCAGTCTACAGACGCACGCACTGGTGCCTATTCTATTCTTTTGAATGGAACTTCCAGTGGTAACAAGCGTTTGGGTTCAGAGGAACTGACATTGAAACCGGGAAGTTATACGTTCTCTGTATATGCTAAAGCAGCTACAGAGGAAAACGCTTCAGCACGTCCGGGATATGCTCCAGTTAATGAGGACGGGACAATGGGTAGTTATGTGTATGGTGACTATGTGAACGATATAACAAATGCAGAATGGGTGCTGGTGTCTTACAGCTTTAAATTGGAAGCTGAAACCAAATTGAATTTGGTGGTCATGAATCCCAAAAATCCAGGAAAAGACCTGTTGCTTGATGATGCTTCTTTGACAACAGAAGATGGTGGTATCGTTGACGGTGGTGGTACTGTTGATCCAGAACCAACAGAGAAGGTGTTGTTTGAGTCTTCATTCGATAAAGGTGATGCTGCCGGTTTTGAATTCAAGGATGTAGAATTGGGCGGTTTGACTTATGTTTGGAAGGCTGATGATTATGGTTATTTGAAGGCCAGTGCGTATGCAGATAAAGTGAATCATGTAGCAGAGTCTTGGGCAGTTAGTCCAGCTATTGATTTGACTGGAGAAACTCAGGCAACTTTGACATTCCGTCATGCATTGAATTTCTTGAATTCATCTACTGCGTCAGATCATATTAAAGTATTTGCTTCTACCGATTATTCTGGTGATGTAGCGGCTGCTACTTGGACAGAATTGGCTATTGCAACTTATCCGTCTGGAACTAGCTGGGCTTTTGTAGATGCCGGTGATATTGATTTGACTGCTTATTGTGGTAAGAAGGTATATATTGCATATAAGTATGTAAGTACTACGGATGCAGCTCCGACATGGGAAGTTGATAATATGAAAGTTGTTGCTCCGGTTGCCAGTGGAATTTCTTCTGTAGAGGACGCTGCTAATGCTCCTGTAGAAGTTTATTCTTTAAATGGAGTAAAGGTTGGTTCTTCTCTGGATGGATTGAAGAGCGGAATTTATTTGGTTAAGAAGGGTAATAAGGTTCAGAAAGTTCTGAAGTAATCTGAGTCTTTTCCGAGGATGATATATAAAGGGAGAGTGCATTATTCGTGCATTCTCCCTTTTGTGTTTAGTTGGGTTATTCTTAGCCGTATCGGCTTTTTGATTTTGCCTTAAGGTTTTTGGGAGTATTTGTAGGGGATGAGAAACAATCCTTTATTTTATTTGAGAATACCGTGCCTATGGTATTGGAGTTTTGTCGGTACCGAATTTGAGTTTCATCCCGATGAAATTTTGCATTGCTGCCGTTAGCCTGTTCCGGAATGTTTGTCTGTCTGTTTCTTCCGCCCGGTTTCTCGGACGCGTATGCAGGTGGTCTTGTCTGCTTTTTGAGGCTTTTCCCGGTGTGTTCCGGTCTCATTCGACACTTTTCTGAATTTTTTTTCATCTTTTTCCGAGTGTGTTTTGGTGGTGTTAAAAGTATGTTTTATAGCATATTGCTTGGTGGTTTCGGCGGTAATTCTTATCTTTGCAAAGATTTCCCGCTGAAAATTTTTCTGGAAAATATTTGGTGGGAAAGAAAAAAGTATCTACCTTTGCAACCGCAAACGAGAAACAAACGCCCCTCACGATGAGGCAAGCGGTTCTCTCGGGAGCGAATGAAGAAAGAGTTCTTTGAAAGATTTACATAGACAGATTAACGTAGTACAAGAGCTGGCAACTTGGTAACAGGTTGTCAGGGTAAAAAATACGAACCGTCAAGGAAACGAAATAAGATTCGGAGCCGTGGATAAACAGAATTCAAAATAAAAAGATATTTTACAATGAAGAGTTTGATCCTGGCTCAGGATGAACGCTAGCTACAGGCCTAACACATGCAAGTCGAGGGGCAGCGGGATTGAAGCTTGCTTCAATTGCCGGCGACCGGCGCACGGGTGAGTAACGCGTATCCAACCTGCCCTTTACTCGGGGATAGCCTTTCGAAAGAAAGATTAATACCCGATGGTTTCGTGATTCCGCATGGGGTTGCGAATAAAGATTTATCGGTAAAGGATGGGGATGCGTTCCATTAGATAGTAGGCGGGGTAACGGCCCACCTAGTCGACGATGGATAGGGGTTCTGAGAGGAAGGTCCCCCACATTGGAACTGAGACACGGTCCAAACTCCTACGGGAGGCAGCAGTGAGGAATATTGGTCAATGGACGAGAGTCTGAACCAGCCAAGTAGCGTGAAGGATGACTGCCCTATGGGTTGTAAACTTCTTTTATATGGGAATAAAGAAGGCCACGTGTGGCCTATTGTATGTACCTTATGAATAAGCATCGGCTAATTCCGTGCCAGCAGCCGCGGTAATACGGAAGATGCGAGCGTTATCCGGATTTATTGGGTTTAAAGGGAGCGTAGGCGGACGATTAAGTCAGCGGTAAAATCGTGTGGCTCAACCATACCTTGCCGTTGATACTGGTTGTCTTGAGTGCACACAAGGAAGATGGAATTCGTGGTGTAGCGGTGAAATGCTTAGATATCACGAAGAACTCCGATTGCGAAGGCAGTCTTCTGGGGTGTTACTGACGCTGAGGCTCGAAAGTGCGGGTATCAAACAGGATTAGATACCCTGGTAGTCCGCACCGTAAACGATGAATACTCGCTGTTGGCGATACATTGTCAGCGGCCAAGCGAAAGCATTAAGTATTCCACCTGGGGAGTACGCCGGCAACGGTGAAACTCAAAGGAATTGAC
>OKWR01000235.1_pt1 | contig 70999 bp, 60 predicted proteins | sample 1607101 | NCBI WGS metagenome assembly OKWR01 (sample SAMN04414076, study PRJEB24778) | human gut metagenome | material: faecal | host: Homo sapiens
ATTCATCCAAATCATGCTTAACAGATTTATCGAATGAAATCAAAACAGCTTCTTATTTTAAATTTGCAATTAATTTTAACCTAGCATTACATTCTTCAAAAACAAAGAAGTATTAAAAAAAGAGCACTACTAACTTGTATTTATTACAATAAGCAAAAACAAGCATTGACAACACAAAATTACATTACTTGTAAGGCTGCAGATATTTTAAAAATATTTACTATTTAAAAGTGGAAAAATTGGATTTAGTATTTTATTAATTATTACATAACAATAAGATGTTCAATAAAAGACTGAAAAAACTTCAAGAAGGATTTCTGGTCCTTTTCTTACTGTCCAACAGCGGTACAGTATGGGCCAAAAGTTTAAAGGCGGGCCCTACTCTACACAAAGCTAGCGAGTATGCAATTCAAGGAAAAAACGCGGTAGAGGCAGTAGAAGAAAAATCACGAACTACAGGAAGAAACAAAAACACACAACCGGACTGCGGTATTGATTATGCAAATGTCAGCGCATCTAATACTATGCAGAATAATGCTTCACAGGATGACGACAAAAAGAATGTTACCGGAGTCGTATTAGATGATTTTGGAGAACCGTTACCTGGAGCATCCATCCGCTGCAAAGAGTTTCCAGACATCGTGACTATTACAGATATCAACGGTAAGTTCAACCTGAAAATAACCAAGAAGGCCAAAACTCTTATTTTCAGCTTTATTGGCATGGAAACTCAGGAAAAAGCCATCACAAATGGCGTCATGAAGATTACGCTGTCAGACAAAAAGGAACAAATGCAGGAAGTTGTCGTCACCGGATATCAGAAAATTGACCGCAAGCTATTTACCGGTTCTGCAAGTCGCGTATCGGGAGAAGATGCCAAAATAGACGGTGTAGGCGACGTAAGCCAGATGCTTCAGGGTAAAGCAGCCGGTGTGGCCGTACAATCTGTATCAGGAACCTTTGGTGCAGCTCCTAAAATCCGTGTACGTGGAGCCTCATCCATCTATGGTAACCAAAGCCCTCTTTGGGTTGTTGATGGTGTAGTGCTTGAAGATGTGGTAGAGGTATCTGCCGACGATCTGTCTTCAGGAAATGCCGCGACTTTGATCAGTTCGGCCGTTGCCGGTCTGAATCCAGACGATATCGACAATTTTCAGATTTTGAAAGACGCATCAGCAACTGCCTTGTATGGTGCACGCGCCATGAACGGTGTCATTGTTGTAAATACGAAAAAAGGTAGAAAAGGGCATTCCAGCCTAAGTTATACCGGAGAATTCACAGTGCGCACCCGTCCGTCATACAATCAGTTCAACATTATGAATTCCAAGGATCAGATGTCTGTTCTTCTGGAATTGGAAGACAAGGGATGGTTTAATCACTCCAAAATGGCCCGCACAAGTAATGGAGGTGTGTTCTACCTGATGAATGATTTGATTTATAAAGGAGAACTGGCCAACACACAAGCTGCCAAGATGGCCTACCTGCAACAGGCAGAAATGAGAAACACCAACTGGTTTAAAGTTCTTTTCCGTCCGACCATACAAAGTAACAACTCTCTGAGCCTTTCCTCTGGAACCGACAAGGGCAATTATTATGCTTCACTCAGTTTTCTGGATGATCCGGGATGGACTGTATCCGATCGCGTGCGCCGTTTCACGGCTAATATGAACGCCTCATATAACATCAGCAAATGGCTCACTTTAAATGTCAACACGAGCGGATCCGTACGAAACCAGACGGCTCCGGGTACATTAGACCGTACTGTCGATCCGGTAAACGGAGAATATTCACGCGATTTTGACATCAATCCGTTCAGCTACGCGCTCAACACCAGCCGCACGATGAGTCCGGATGAAACCTATATCATGAACTATGCTCCATTTAATATTCTGGACGAATCAGCCAACAATTATATAGATTTGGATATGACGGATATGAAATATCAGATGGAACTGAATTACAAGCCTGTGAAAGGTTTGGAATTGAGTGCTATCGGAGCATTCCGTTATGTAAAATCTACCCAAGAGCACAAAATCATGGGTGAATCCAATCTGGCCATGGCCTACCGCGCCGCAGGTGATGCCACCATTCGGGAAAACAACAAGTTCCTGTATCGTGACCCGAACAATCCGGACGCCGTGCCTGAGGTTGTTATGCCCAAAGGAGGTTTCTACAACACCACGAATAATATTCTGAAAAGCTATTATGCCCGATTCTCTGGAAACTACAACCGTTTGCTCTTTGAAGAGCATCCGTTTAACCTGATGGCCGGTTCCGAAATCAAATATGCCAACCGCCAGTCCGGTTTCAACAATGGCTACGGATTCCAGTGGGACCGTGGAGGAACTCCGTTTGTTGACTATCGCATCATCCAGCAGTTACTCCTCGGTGGAAACCAGTATTATGGTCTGTCTGAATACTACGACCGATTTGTGGCTTTCTTCGCAACAGGAAGTATCTCTTTCAAAGGTCGCTATACCTTGAATCTGACCGGACGTATGGACGGCTCCAACCGTTTGGGAAGATCACGTGACGCACGTTGGCTGCCCACCTGGAATATTTCAGGTTCATGGAATATTCTGGAGGAAGAATTCCTAAGATACCAGAATACCCTGACGACCTTTTCTGTGCGTGCGACATACGGTTTGACGGCAACAATGGGACCAGCAGACAATGCTTTAGCCGTATTCCGCAACACGACCTCTTTCCGTGGTGACGACGGCTATCAGGAATCACAAATTTATATTGAATCCTTACAGAACTCGGAACTGACCTGGGAAAAGCAGTACGAAACGAATGTTGGTTTTGACATCGGCTTCCTCAGAAACCGAATCAGCTTGAGCTCTGATATCTATAGCCGAAAAGGATTTGACCTGATCGGTCTCATCAAGACCAGCGGTATGGGCGGACAGAAATGGAAATATGCCAATTACGCGAATATGAAATCTTGGGGTGTTGAATTCACGCTGAATACAAAAAATATCCAAGCAAAAGATTTCTCATGGACCACAAATGTAACATTTGCCTTCAACCGTAACGAAGTAACCAATCTTACTTCAACAAACAGTATCTTCTATCTGATGACTGCCGAAGGTGCTCCTTTGCAAGGTTATCCCGTAAGAAGCTTGTTCTCCTTGAAGTTCCAGGGATTGAATGAAGAAGGTATTCCGACCTTCATCAATGAAAAAGGACAGCTCACCAGCACGGAAATCAATTTCCAGAGTACAGACCATACTTATTTGAAATATGAAGGCTCTGTTGATCCGACTGTAACCGGAGGTATCGACAACCAGTTCAAATATAAGAGATGGTCATTGGGTTTCTTCCTGACTTATCAGGGAGGAAACAAAGTAAGACTCGATCCGGATTTCTCCGCTACTTACGGAGACTATACCACTATGCCTAAAGAACTGAAGAACCGATGGATGAAACCTGGAGACGAAAAATATACCAATGTACCGGTTATCCCGTCATCTTATCAGTATGCCACAATAGACAATCTGGATATAGCCTATAACGCTTATAACTATTCAGACATAAGAGTGGCAAATGGTGGTTTCCTGAAATTGAAAGAAGTAAGTCTGAGCTATGATTTTGCCGGAAACTGGATGAAAACGATTGGAATCAACAAGCTCCAGCTCAAAATGGTTGCCTCCAACCTGTGGTTGATCTACGCAGACAAGAAACTGAACGGACAAGATCCTGAATTTTTCCAAAGCGGTGGTGTAGCATTGCCTATTCCAAGACAGGTTACCTTCTCTATCAGAACCAGCTTCTAAAAACAAAATTATTCAAGAACAAAATGAGAAAAATATATAAGTTTCAATATTTATTTGCCCTTGTGGCAGGAGCACTGTTCAGTGCTTGCAACGACTTTTTGGATGTAGTACCTGACAATCGCACCACACTGGACTCTCCGGAGGCCATTTCCGAACTGTTGGTATCGGCCTACCCTAGCGGCAATTGCATTTTCTTTGCGGAATCCATGTCGGACAATGTGACCGACCGGGGAAATACATTGGATCCTTATGTGCAACCCGATTGGAACAGAGCCAATCAGCAGGCTTTCTTCTGGCAGGATATCGACATGACTTATCAGGATAGTCCGAATTATTTCTGGATGGCCAGCTATGAAGCCATCGCTGCAGCAAATCATGCCCTCGAAGCCATCGACAAACTCGAAGCGGATGGCACAGACTGCTCTGCACAAAAAGGTGAGGCACTGCTGTGTCGCGCTTACAACCACTTCATGCTGGTTAATGTATTTGCCCAACACTACAATCCGGCTACCGCCGGTACGGATTTAGGTGTTCCTTATGTAACGGAACCTGAGAAAGAGGTTTTTGGCCATTACGAGCGTATCTCGGTAAAGGAAACTTATGAAAAAATCCGTAAGGATCTGGAAGAAGGACTTCCGCTCATCTCAAACAAGGCCTATGGCGAAACTCCCAAATACCATTTCACCTATGAAGCGGCGCAAGCCTTCGCCTGCCGTTTTTATCTGTATGTCGGAGAATGGGAAAAAGCGATCTACGCCGCAAATGAGGCCTTGGGCAACAGTCCTTCGTTGAGAAACTGGAACACATATAGCACGATGACCTCCGCAAATAGAGAGAAGAACTACACATCGGTTCAGGAAAACGCCAATATCCTGCTTTCATCTACAGTATCACTCTTTGCAAAAGATCAGTCATTCTTCCGTTACGGCTTCTCATCTGATGTAAAGAAAGAGCTGTTTGGCAATACCAAAAACTTGGCCAAACAAGCATGGGCCTACCGTACGGAAACTTATACCGTATCGAGTGAAGCCATTACCATGATGAAATGGAAAACTTACCCGAAATCAGACGGCGTAAATTCCAATTCAGCCGTTTACTATCTGATGGTGCCGCTTTTCACAAATGATGAAGTAGTCTGCGACCGTATCGAGGCTCTGGCCATGGCCAATCGTTTCGACGAGGCTTGCAAAGATATTGAGCTGTTCCTGACCAATAAGATAAAAGACTACGATGCAACACTGAATCCGATTACAAGTACCTCTGTAGAAGATTTCTATAAGAATTTTGCGCCTCTCCATCCTTTCTATGAAAGCGAAATGAGCACAAAGCAAATGGCATTCATAAACTGTGCAGTCGATCTGAGAAGAAGAGAACAAGTAATGGAAGGAGGAAGATGGTTCGACATCAAGAGATTCGACATTGAAGTAACACATAAAGCTTATCAGACAGGTGCTGAGGATAAACTTGTCCGTCGTGATTTGCGACGCGCTGTTCAAATTCCGGAGGAAGTCATTTCCTATGGAATAGAAGCCAATCCAAGATAACAAACAGTCATCATCTCATAACAAAGAAAGATTGAAAGACAATGAAAAATATTATAGCATTTATTCTGTGCCTGTCTTTTCTGACAGCTTGCGACAGTGAAGATCTGGGTACTTCAAATATCACCATTCCAGAATTCGACTACGACGCATTGAGCGAAACAGATAAATATATCTATGACGAATATACCTTACCGTTCAACGTTGAAGTTATCTACCGATGGAATCAGGGAGACGCCTCACAAGGTGACATAATCAAGAATCTGGTACCCCCAAAAGAAAGCCAGGTCGTTCCTTTCCTGAACATGATCAAACAGGTTTGGATAAATACTTATATTGCAGAAGTAGGTGCACAGACTCTAAAATCATATATCCCCAAGCAGATCCTGCTGGTTGGATGTCCCAGTTATAACGACGACGGCAGCACAACCGAAGGAACGGCTGAAGGAGGACGTCAGATTGTACTTTACTCTATCAATGAGTTTAATTTCCAAAAAGACCAAATTCAGTCCTATGCCCACGTAATGCATCATGAATTCGCGCATATTCTGCATCAGAACATCGAGTTTGATCCGGATTTTAAGAAAATTACTCCGGACTACACTTCCTCATGGGGAAACATGAACGATGAAATGGCCAGAAATAAAGGATTCATCACCGCTTACGCCTCTTCCAAGGCTGAGGAAGATTTTGTAGAGATGATTTCTATCATGCTGACCAATACTCCTGAAGACTGGAATGCCATGATTGAGAATGTGAGCAATACCGAAGCCAAGGAAGCATTGCGCAAGAAAGAAAGCATTGTAAAAAGCTACATGAAAACCAATTGGGGTATTGATATGGTAAAATTCCAAAAAGCTGTCGTTGCCGCCATTGATGCCGCGGCTCAATAAATAACACAAAGATCTAGAAAAACAGTAATATGAAACATATTTTGAAAATTGCTCTTCCGGTAACAGCGCTGGCGATTCTGACCGGAAGCTGCAAAAATGAAGTAGAAGATGTGTTTGATCTGAACGCAACCCAACGCATCGAGAAAATGATGGCAGAATGTGACCAGAAGTTACAGGATTCTGATTTTGGATGGCGTTTTGATTATACTCCGTCAAACGGTTCTACCGTAAACTACATCATGAAATTTGAAGACGGATATGTAACCATGGAGAATGCCGAGGGAGATACATCCACTTCCACATATAAAATCGTAAATGCCGAAGGACCAGTACTCTCATTTGACACTTATTCCATTTTACACGATCTGGCAGACCCTTCACAGCCTCCTCAAGGAACCGGAAAGGGAGGTGAGTTTGAATTTATCATATCCAAGGTTGGCCAAGACACCTTATATCTGAAAGGCCGCAAATCGGGTTCCACATTTAAAATGGCACGTGCTCCACAGGGAGAAATCCAACACATCCGTCTGCAAAGCAATCTGGATGTAGATGCCGGAAAAGACATTTCATTTTTCCATGCCCTGAGCGGAAACAACAGTCAGGTGGGAGTATTCCTTGGAGCGGAAGGAAAAAGCCTGGAAATCTTGAGCAGTGATGAAAATTTCCAGAATATCCCTGTCACCTTCTCTGATAATGGATTCACCCTTGCCACACCGATACTGGTTGGAGGAGAAAATGTGAGCAAAATGATTTGGGACAATGACCAAAAAACGTTTACCACAGAAAATGGTCTGGTAAAATTGAACGAAGTGGCAACCTGTCCGTTTAATGTAGGCAAAACCGTACAAAAGCTGTTAAGCACTCCTTACCTGATCATGAAGGGCGCCAGTGCTTCTGCCACCCTCCAACTGGTAGAATTTGCAAAAGATTTCCCGGAATGGAAACGCTTGGAATTTTTCATCAACGCTTTGGGACAGGTTGAAACCTTGCAATATAAAGTGGGCACTGATAATCAGGTTACAGAAATCAGCCGTGAGCAGGAAAGCAAAACGCTCAACTACATGAGTTGTATCGTAAACAATCAATATAATCTGCCAGAATGGGGTAACTTTACCATCAAACGCAGTGAGATCATAGATGACGATCAGGTTACCTTCGTTGAAGGTATCCGTAACGGAGGACCAGCCAATTCCTTGAACTCAAATCTGTTCTTCAAGAAAATAAAAGGAATCTTTTTTGATACCAAAGGAGTGTCTGTTGTTTACCGAAACGGATTATACTATCTGATATCAACTTCAAATCCTAAAATGTGGCTCATTCTACAAGAGGATACATTACCGGTTCCTGCAATGATAATTCCAAAATTAGTTAAACAATAAATTAACGAGAAATGAAAAAGCAAATCTTTGCCGCATGTGTGCTTTCAGGCCTTTTGGCCGCACCGGCACAGGCACAATGGAAAACAAATGTAAAAGCTATTGTCTCTGAACCAAAGGCAGTAACAGATCCCGTGAAAAAAGTTGCTCGTAATAACGACGGAGTGGCATATTCTTATCCCGTTGGACTGAAAAACCTCGGTATGATCAGTACTGATGATAATGCTTGCTGCAACTTCCTCTCATTCAACAAGACGATTAACGGTGACGCTTATATGTGGGCTCCGATCGGAGAAATTGTTTCTTATATCGACGCCTCAACTACTGCTGCAACCGACTATCACTGGTTTATTCCCGGAAGTGAAGCAAGCGAACTGGAAACTCAAGATGCCGATGCCACTTACAACACACCGGGTATCTATGAGTTCCCGACAATGACCATCAAAGACGAGGATGGAGCAGAGCATTCATACACAGCCGAAGGCAAAATCAAGGTTGGTGGAGTCGGTGAAATCTGTACTTCCAATATGCTGCACCTGGGTACGGATCCGGAAGATCCTTCAACCTCTTCTGTCGTCGCAGCTTTAATGCTGAACAATGGCGCGGGAGGCTATCTTGGAGGCACCAATAACATGAAACTGAAAGGATACGGTAACCTGTTCATGATTGCTCACCCGGAAGCCAGCATCACTGCTGTACGTGTCTACCTTCCGGATGTACCCAGCAAGTTTGCTGAGGATGCCAAACTGCTGATGCAAATATGGTATCCGATGGACTTCGGAGATGGAGAAATGGTTCTCAATGGCCTGCCATTGGAGGCCGTAAATCTGCCTATGAAAGATATCAAGCTGACTAATGATACCAAACTGAAGAAAGCTGCCGTTGCGGAGTTTAATCTGACAACGCCGCTTACCATAAGTGACAAACCATTCTTTTTTGTAACAATTTCCGACTTTGGAGAAGATCCGAATACAGAAGATTTCAGAATGCTGATTGATATCAAACCTACAGAAATGGACGAGGCTTCTGCAGGAAACCTGTTAGCTCACAACTCTTTCTGTTACTTTGATTCTGGCAATGAAAGTACAAGTGGCTACAAATGGCCTATCAACTACTTTGGCGGACCGATAGGCGGTTCTTTCATGATTTGCCCGGTCATTGACACAAAAACAGGAGAGACATCAGGCATTAACGGTACAGAATTGAAGCCAAGCAAGGCTATTTACAATCAGGGCACACTGACAATGAATTGTGCCGGTGCCGACGAAGCTATGGTATATAATGTGGCTGGAAACATCATCTACCGTGCTTCTCTCAACGGAACAGAACAGACTGCCCAGCTCCAGCTTGCTGAAGGCGTTTATCTGGTACGTTATCTGAAATCAGGAAAAGTAATTGGAGCATCTAAGTTCCTGGTCAACAAATAAGTATAAATTAACCTTTAAATAGTAAAGCGTATGAAAAAGTTTACAAAAATCATGTCATTGGCTTGCTGCACCTTGTTTGCCGGAGCCAATTTGGCAAACGCAGAAGATTATGTTTGGAAGTATGTCAACACCGGTGACGCCACAACCTATGCCGTACGTAATGACGGTTCTCTGTGGGCTTGGGGTTGGAATGAACTCGGCCAGACAGGAAATGGTATTAAAGAGCGCAGTGCCATGCCAACGCTTACTAACGGAGATCTGAAGTGGAAGAAAGTTGCCGGTGGTAAGGCCTATGCCTTCTTCTTGGCAGAAGACGGCTCTCTTTGGGCTGCCGGTAGCGCAGAAAGCGGTATTCAGGGAACCGGTGACGGTATCGGTCATAAAGTACTGACCCGTATCGGCACCGACAATAACTGGGTAGATGTTGCCTGTACCCGTTTCTGGGGTTATACAGCCTTTGCCATCAAATCAGACGGTACACTTTGGGGCTGGGGACAGAACACTTCTGCACAGTTAGGTATCGGTAATATCCAGACTCAGATTACTCCGGTACAGATTGGAACCGACTCAGACTGGAAGCAGGTTGCGGTAGGCGCTTCTTCTGTAATCGCCATCAAGACCGACGGTAGTCTTTGGGGATGGGGTGGCAACATGAGAGGCGAGGTTTTCGGCTACGAAGGTCGCCAGACAACTCCTGTACGTTTGGGTAACGCCAATGATTGGAACTACATTTGCATGATTGACTACCGCGCATACGCTGTCAATAACGACGGTACCATGTGGGCATGGGGTGACAACAGCTCCAACCTGCTCGGTTTGAATACTGCTACAGATGAAGAAGGCGTAGTAACTGTTTCTCAGGTTGCTGAACCGACTCAGGTAACCGCAATAAGCGACAATGTCATCTCTATCTCAGGATGCGAAAACACCATGAGCGTATCAACCGGTACAAACGGCATCATTGATAAAGTATGGATGTTCGGTTCCAATACAGACGGAGCATTAGGCGACGGCAAGGGATTAGGAAACGGTAACACAGGTATTCCATTCGCTACCACTCCTGTAAATCCTTCATTGAAATCCAGCCTGAAAATGAATTATGTAGCCAGCGGACAGAACTACACTATGGTTGTTACTACCGATGGAGACATCTGGGGATGGGGCTGCAACCGAGGCGGACAGTTGGGCGACGAAACCCTGTATGACCAGCTTCAGACTGCTTATAAACTGAAACCGAATATGATAAATTGTCCACAGGATGAGATCAGCACAGACATCCGTGATGCGGTGGCTCATCAGGCAAAAATCAGCGTTAACGCTACTGTAGTATCTTTACAGACTGAAGGAAAACTGACATCTGCCATGATCTACAATTTACAAGGCCATGCAGTCATGATCCTTTCTGCCTCAGAAACAAGCTGGAACATTGCTTCTTTGGCTCAAGGTACTTACATTGCCAAATTTGTTATTGATGGCAAGGCTGTAACCTACAAGTTCATCAAGTAATTCAAATAATCAATACCTTTAATACATAATACAATGAAAGAAATATTCAAAGGGATTTTTTCTTTCGTACTTCTGACATCTTGTGCACAGCTCGCTTGTGCACAAGATGCGTTGGAAGTATCCAGCGAAAACATCCCGTCATCCCTGAAAACAGAGACTTCGCTTAAGCTAACCGGCGAATGGGACACTTATGCTTTCAGCCAATTAAAAGCAGCTTTAGGTACAAATGCCTTTGGAGGTAATAATACAACTCTGTCTAAAGTGGATCTGAGTAATGCACAAATTGCAGAAAACACTTCGCTCTATGTTACTGCCGGCTTCACAAGCAACGGTGCCTTCATGAACTGCAAGGCGCTGACAGAAGTTGTCATGCCTAGTGCAGAAGAAACCGCACAGTTCACCTCTTTTCAGGGAGCATTCCAAAACTGCGATAAACTGACTACAATTGACTTAAGCGGATGTACCAACGTCACCTCTTTCAATAATGCTTTTTACGGCTGTGCTTCACTGACTCAGGCCGACTTGAAGAATAATGTTGGAGCAACCAAAACCAGTTCATGGACTTCTGCATTCGAAGGATGCAGCGCGCTGACACAAGTCAGTCTGCCCGCCGGATTCGCGCCGACCAACAAAGTCTTTGCCAACTGTACGGCTCTGAATGAAATTGACTGGAGCGCCTGCAACGCGACAGAAACTGTCCCAACCTATTATGCCGGACTTTTTGAAGGCGTAGATGTTTCGGGCATCACCCTGAAACTGAATCACACTCAGTATTTGCTGTTTAAGGCTGACGAGAGCTGGAGCCAGCTGAATCTGGTGGATCTCAATCCGGAACCTTCTACCGAGTACACCGTTGACGCTTCGGACATCCCTTCATCCCTGCAAAAAGCTACGGCCCTCACCCTTACCGGAGAATGGGACAGCGACAAGTTCAACTTGCTTTCACTGGCATTGGGTAACAACGGCGGTATTCTTGCCACCCCGAACACTACCTTGCAAACCTTGGACATGAGCCAGATTACTGTTGCAGAAGGAACTCCTCTCTATCGCAAGGGTCTGAAAGAATACGGAATCTTCAACAACTGCACAGCACTGACTCAAGTTATTATGCCATCTGCAGAAGAAGCTGCAAAATTCACAAATCTTACTTTGGCATTCAGCGGTTGTAGCGCATTGAAGAGCATCGACCTGAGCCAATGCAGTGGAATCACCAGCCTGTCAAAAACATTCTACAATTGTAGCGCCTTAACGTCTGTCGACTTGTCTGCATGCACAATGCTGACCGCTAACGACAATGCTTTTGAAAATTGTGAGGCTCTGACCACCGTTGTTCTTCCAGCATCCTTCCCTGTGGGCAAAAATACATTTGCCTATTGTAATGCCTTAAAGGAAATAGACTGGACAAGTTTCAATGCCACAGAGGTTCCTGAACTCAGCAAAACCTTCTTTATGGGTATTGACGACCTGAGTCTCATCAAACTGTCTTTAAAATACGAAGCTTACAAACTGTTCTCAGCCGACACAGACTGGAGTGAACTGAATCTGTATAATACAGAACCGGAAAAAGTAACTGACTTTGTAGTTGATGCTTCTGACATCCCAAGTAGCCTTTCCAAAGCTGTAACCCTGACACTGACCGGTGAGTGGGACAGCGACAAACTGAATATGCTTTCTCTGGCATTGGGTAACAACGGCGGACTGTTTGAAGTATACAACAAGACACTCACCTTACTGGACATGAGCCAGATAACAGTAACTGAAGGAACTCCCCTTTCCCGTCAAGGCATCAACAAAGAATACGGTATCTTTAATAATTGCACCGCTCTGACCGATGTCATTCTCCCTGCAGCAGAAGAAACAGCCAAATTCACCACATTGAAGAAGGCATTTAAAGGATGTATAGCTTTGGTTAATATTGACCTCAGCCTGTTCACCGGTGCTACCGACATAGACGAAGCATTCAAGAATACGGCCATTACTACTGCAGATCTGAGCGGTTATACATCCGTAGGAACAACAGTCAGTGCTTTCGAAGGCTGTAGCGCTCTTGAAAGTGTCATCCTGCCTGAAGATTTCAAAGCCGGAAATTATACATTTGCCGATTGTACCGGTCTGCAGACCATTGACTTCACGTCCTATACCAATACAAGTGAAGCGCCGGCATGCAGTAACAATACTTTCAGCGGAATAGATGATCTGAGTCTAATTACCTTGAAAGTTGGCTCAAACAGTTCAGTTTTCGAACAGCATAAGATCTGGTCTCAGTTCCATCTGGACGGAGATGACATTACCGGCATTTCCCAAATCACAAATGATGGAATGAATGTGAAAGTTTATACTATTGACGGACAATATGTAGGAACTTATATGATGAATGAATGTCTGACTTCTAAAACACTAAAACCGGGCATTTATATCATTCAGGGTAAGAAATATATCAAGACCCGTTAAATCTTAAAAAGGGGCTGTGTCATAACTTCTATACATGACACAGCCCCTTTTTTATATTTTTATGCACTACTCTGATTCTAGAAAAACACTTTATTAGAACTGGAATAAGGCAACAGCTACAATGCGATGATTGTCAACCCGATGGGTATCAACAACCTTACCCTTTTCATCATTACTGCCATACCAGGCATTACAATAAGAATATTCCACACCGAATTTCCAGTTAGGCAAATTATAGGAAACCTCAGCAGTAGCAGTGGCCAACTGATCCAAATCCAGTCCGGTACCGATCAGTCCGTTTACTTTTTCAGTTGCTCCCAAATTCTTCAGATAACCGCCGAAGAGACCGCCACGGAGTTTCTTTCCATACATCACATTCACCCAGGTATGTGAAGTTTTCAGAGGAGTATATTCCTGCTCTCCGGTAACCGGATCTGTTGCTGTAATACCATAACCACCTACAGTACTGGTCTGTGTAAGATTAGAACCCAACACGGATTTAGCTGCCAGCAGGAAGCTTTCTTTCTGATATTTCACATGTGCCTCATAAGAAAGCGAAGTGATCCGTTCGTGCACCCGGTAAGTTTCGCTGTAAGTGTCTCCTGCAGAATTTTCTTTAGTAATATCTGAAGTTGTTCTTGGAGTCATAGACATCATCTCCAGCCCTACGCCAGCCAACAAATGCGGAGTCTTATAATCCAGTCCCAGATAAAATTCCGGGGTAAGACCGTTCTTCAAAAAGTCCTGACTCTTCTTCGTACCAACAGTTCCGACCTCATTGTCGGCCGGTCCTACAGCCAAATATTGTGACTGCCAGATTGCAGCAGCTGTAAGCTGGAAATTCTTCTGATGGAAACGATAGCGCGCCTGAGGAGCACGGCTGAACGGCTGATACGGCGCTCCCATATTCAGATTCATAATATCCGGAGCCACATCGCCATAAAGCGGATGCCAGGTCTGACCGACCAAAAGAGAAGAATGTTTCTTGAAATCCAGATTAAAATAAGCGTGACGGATACGTACGGTAGAATAACTGGTACCTGAACCACGGAAATCCACTTCCACTTTTGCCGACGGACGAATACCATGTCCTAGTTTCGGTCCTTTCACATCCACTCCCAAACGGGTGTATAAAGTATAAAAATTTCCACTTGGGATTCCATTCAAGTCCTCACCGTTCGGGTCTCTCGCCTCATCCTTTGGATACATATAAAAGAGTCCGTCCACTGTTTCGGAATTGGAACGGCTATTATAAAACAAGTCAGTGCGGATCTGTCCGTAAAACTTATAGTCGAAATGCTTTTTCTGAGCACTGGCTGTGCCGGCTGCCAACAAAGCAAAAGCTAAAAATAAACCTGTCTTTTTCATATTCTCATTATTTAATATTGCGCAAATTTAAAGAAAAGAATGGAATAATCGAAAAAGAGTCCCCTTTATCCTGATCGAATAATGGCGGAAAAGAGAAAAAGAGAATAAAATTTGTTTTTTCCGTGATTTTTAACTATTTTCGTTTATAATCCGAATAGAAGAAAGGAGGACGATATGGCTACCGTAAATCTATATGAAAGGATTTCCCCCGAAACGATCCGACAATTACAGGAGCAGGTCGCGCGTTTCAATGAAACCAGAAATGCGCGCAACGGTTATTATGCCATCAGCATTGCCACCCCATACCGAAAATATTACGGTCTGTGGCGCGTCTTTCCCGAAGGGCATCCGCCCGTATTTCTCCGCACCTTGTCCAACCAGTTTACCGAAGCCGTACAAAAAGCTATCGACTTGCTGGAATACAGCAAAGTGGCCCTTACATGGCTGGACAATTCTTTCTTTATGCCTTATTACGGCAATACATATGACATACTCTCATTCGGTAAGTATCACGGAAAGCATCTTGCCGAAGTATATTATGTAGATCCCAACTATGTGCTTTGGCTGGCCAACAAGTTTGATCCCGAAAAGAAGCAGCTGAAACAACTGGTGGAGCTCGCCAAGGACTTTGCCTTGATTCACAGCGAACTTAGTCCCCCTCGCAAACGGGTCTATTCTTCTTCCAGTCGCTTTGTGGCTAAGGTTGGTGAAAAGTTGGAACATCTTACCGTAAAGATCGTTACGTCACGTCTGCAAGTCAATACGTATAAACCGGATTTCTATATTGATCAGTTTGTTACGGCTATAGATCAGGCCAACTGCCGATACAGTTTTATAGTAAAAGCAACCCACCGGAGCCAGACTCCAAAAGCATTGAGCTGTTACAGTCTGAAAATGACTCCGGGTAAAACGGTTACTATCTTATCCTGCAAAGTGATGGAGCATTATGAAAGTCACGGCATCCAATACACCCGATTAGGGTATCTGAAATTTGATCCGAAGGAGTTTTAGTCCAAAGAAACAGTCTCCAAATCATCGGGTACACAGACTTCTCCGTCGAAAAACTGTGCGACCTCACGGGTATAGGACTGTTTCCGTTCATCCAGTGTATGATCTTCGGTGTGATAAAGTAACAGGTGCTTCACATTCAGCGTCTGTGCCAGACAACCGGCATCGCGCGCCGTGCTGTGGTGCTTTTCATAAGGAGAAAATTCTTCTCGGTCGCGATACAGACAGAAAGCCTCGCAGAGCAGCCAGTCCACTCCTTCTACCGAAGCGCGGTTCAATTCGTTGAAAGGCTCGTCGCCCAAGCAGGCCAATGTGGTTCCGTCTGCAAATGTTGCCCGGAAACCGAACTGTTTTTCCTTGCGTGAATGAATATCAAAGCTCTGGAAGCGGATACCACATTCGGTAAACTCGTCGCCATCGGTCAGTTCGTGAAAGACAATTCCACGGTCCAGCTGTGCCTGAATCTTAGGCGGAAGTGTCAGCGAACAGATGGTTCTCAGCGTATGGATCACTTTGTCGTGCGTATAGATGCGTAGCGTTCCCGTGTAGCGCTTCTGATTGATCATCTGAGCGATGGTACGGATAATCCACACCACGCCAAACAGATGGTCGGTATGGGTGTGGGTCACAAACAGAGCATGAATGTCTTTACAACTCACATCCACAGCATCCAACTGGTTAAGCACGGTATTTCCTCCACCACCGTCCACCAGAAAATATTCCGCTTCATTGCGGATCAGAAAACAGGTGTTATAGCAATGCCGGGCAGCGGCATTCCCCGTGCCCAGCATAATCAGTTCCTTACTCATAGTCGTTCCACTTATTTGTTTTCGTTGCGACATTCTTCAAAATGCAGATGGAAGCCCACTACTGCCTCGATACCCTTGCGGATCATATCCACCGACATACTTTCATTCGGCGAGTGGATGGCATTGGTTTCCAGTCCGAAGCCCATCAGCACGGTCTTGATGCCCAGAATACGTTCAAAGTCACTGATGATTGGAATACTTCCTCCGCGGCGCACCGCCAATGGTTTCTTGCCGAAAGCTTCCTCAAAACCAAGCGCCGCAGCTTTATAAGCCGGCAGACTTACCGGACATACATAACCTTCTCCTCCGTGCATCGGGGTCACCTTTACCTGTACACATTCGGGAGCCAGGCTCTCGAAATACTCTGTAAACAGGCGGCTGATCTCGTCATGCTGCTGATGGGGCACCAGACGGCAGGAAACCTTGGCATAGGCTTTCGACGGCAATACAGTTTTTGAACCCGAACCAGTGTATCCACCCCAGATGCCGCATACATCGAACGACGGGCGACAGCTGTTGCGTTCCAGAGTGACATATCCTTCTTCACCGCGCAACGCCTTCACTCCTATCGCGTTTTTATAGACTTCTTCATCAAACGGAATGTGTGAAATCATATCCCGTTCTTCGGCAGAAAGTTCTTCTACCTTATCATAAAAATGAGGGATGGTGATGCGTCCGTGCTCATCGGTCATCTTGCTGATCATTTCACAAAGCACGTTGATCGGGTTGGCCACCGCACCGCCAAAGTGTCCGGAATGCAAATCGCGGTTAGGTCCGGTAACTTCCACTTCCCAATAAGCCAGTCCGCGAAGACCGGTAGTGAGCGAAGGCAAGTCCTCGCGCAACATACTGGTATCCGATACCAGAATCACATCAGACTGAAGCAGTTCCTTATGTTCCTGCAAGAACTGATTCAGACTGGGCGAGCCGATTTCTTCCTCACCCTCGAAAATGAATTTCATATTATGGCGTAACAGACCGTGGCGCACCAGATATTCAAAAGCCTTGACCTGAATCATAGCTTGTCCCTTATCGTCGTCCGCTCCACGGGCCCAGATGCGTCCGTCACGGATTTCAGGTTCAAAAGGATTGCTCTTCCACAGTTCCAGAGGCTCGGCAGGCATCACGTCGTAATGCGCATAAACCAACACTGTTGGCAGTCCCTCGCCTACTTTCTTCTCGGCATACACCATCGGATTACCGGCTGACGGCATCACACGGGCCTCATCGACACCGGCCTCCAGCAGCAAGGTTTTCCAAAGCTCGGCACAAGCCCACATGTCATCCTTGTGTTCGGGCAGGGCGCTGATACTCGGTATGCGGATCAGACTGAACAGTTCCTCCAAAAAGCGGTTCTCATTCTCCTGAATATATTCTTTGATACTCATAGCTAAAATATTTATGGGTTTATGTTCTCTTTGTATAAATAGCCGACACCGGTAATTGTACTTCACCGAAATCGAGCATGGCATTAAACAGGGTGATAAACTGATAATCCGGCAAATCTTCCAGACGGATGGTGCGGGGTTTCAGCAGTCCGTTCCGTAACAGACGGCTGCGATGTGTACCTTCCAGCAAAGGTATATCCGGCGTATGCCATTCGCTTCCGTTCCATAAAGCCACATTGGCAATAGAAGTATCCGTTAAAAGCCCGTCGTTGAACAGCAATACATCATCGGCATCTCCCCGTCGGGCAAACAGAGCATTCAACACGCTCCGGTCGGCATACTTATAATGATAATCCAGTCCGGAAGTTTCCACGCATTGCAAGGAACGCACCATTCGCGGGTGATACGCAAAATACTCCACGCGCTGAATCTCCCGGCCGTAAGTCACCCGGCAACGCACACGTCCGAACATTTTTTCCGGCTGTATGTAATCAGTCAGATGCAACGGCACCTCTCCGGGCCAGAAATGCTCCCGGGTAGTATTCATCCGTTTTTCATGATCTTCCGGAAAACGGACCTCGCCCTCCTCCAAACGAATTGTTTCAATGAATCGGCACATATATTTTCTGAATTACTTCCTGATATTCTTTATCGGGTTCACTCTGGAAAGTGATTCCCCCTCCGCTCTTATAACAGAACGAACCGTCGGGCATCTGCTCCACAAAACGGATCATCACCGCACTGTCCAGACGCTCACCGTCGAAAATCCCCATCACGCCCGTATAGAAACCGCGCTCGTAATGTTCGGCCGTACGGATAATCTCCACGGTTTTCTTTTTCGGTGCTCCGGTAATGGAACCGGCCGGAAGCAGTTCAAACAGCATGCTGCCCAACCGGTCTCGGTATTCCGGAGTCAGGGTACCGACTATCTCACTGCTCATCTGTAACAACGGACCGCGATGCGTCGTGATTTCGTCAATATAAGCATATCGTTCCACCGTTACCTGCTCGGCCACACGACTCAGATCGTTACGGATCAGGTCGGTAATCGTAGCATGCTCAGCGCGCTCTTTCGGGTCGTTGCGCAAAAGCTCCCTGGCATTCGGCAAACGGGCATCCAGTGTTCCCTTCATCGGAAAAGAACGGATTATTCCACCCTCTATCTGCACGAAGATCTCCGGCGAAAACACCACAAACCGGTCTTTCAGCCAAAGTCGGTAAGGAGCACGTGCCGCACGGAAAATCTGTCGGAGCGTCCAGTTTGTCTGCACCGGAGTAGCCACGGTCAGATTCGTCAGAAATGAGTTTCCGGCATGCAGTTGTTCAAACACACAGTCAAAGGACTGCCGGTAAGTTTCATACGCTTCGGGCTTCGGTGTCCACTCCAAAGGCGGCAGTGGATCATCTTCCCGCTCTGTCCAATTCGTCACTCCCCGAAAATCATATCTCAGCTCTTCCGGATCAATCTCATCGAGCGGCAACACCTGGCATTCTGTTCCCTCAAAATCAATCAGAAAAAGAAAGGGCTTTTTCTGTGCGCCCCACTCGTCCATCCGACGCATGGCCTCCCGGCCGTCTATATATTGGTTGGTCATAAATATAATCTTTGGTTACAGACTGGTAATCACCCGGTCGCCACGCTCCTTGGCCAACGTGCTTTCCACCTCTTTCACCTCCATATAGTGTTTCATTACTTTCATATACGCTTCTTTATCCTTCAGAATCAGCGGATCACGCAGGCGGTTCAGTATTCCTTTCAGTTCCTCATCGATAATCGCCAGTTTAAAGTCGGTCATCAGATGACGGACCAGATCAAAAAGACGCTCTTCGTCAGTAGTCAGTTTCTGATTTTTGGTATGATATTTGCTCAACTGATACTTATCACTGGTCAGCTGAAAAGCCAGCGTACTCACAGCCTGATCAGGATGATTTAGGAAATAACGCTGTGCCGAGAAATCCGGTTCGCGAAAATGTTCCAGCGCCTCATCCAAAATACGTTGGTGCAAGGCCACCTGAAAATTCAGTTTATCTTCCTGAAGTGCGTAATAAATGAATTCTACTACGGTGAAAGGGACTTCCTGTCCCTGCTCATCTTCCACGTAGCAAACAATATGCTCTCCATAACGGATCAGCACCTGTACCAGCAACAGCTCTTTCTGATAGAAAGCCATGTTCGGACCATTCTTTCCTTTTTGGATATAGGCCAGGAACTGTGAACTCTCCTCTTCAGCCTTTTGTTCTTCCGCTTTTGCTCCTGCAGATATTTCGGACGGCTGTTCTGAAGGTGCCGTTTGTACGGCCGATTCCGGATTCCTTGTCGGATCTACTGTCACCGTACCGCCCGCTATCTGTCCGGTTACCGGAGCAACAATTTCCGGAGCAGCGGTAGCCTCATTCACCGGGCTTTCGGAAATATTCTGTTCCCGCCGCTCTTCGTTCTGACGACGTTTTTTCTGCTCGGTGCGGTACACGGACATCTGTTTGTTGATGGCCGAAACCAACACTTTCTCCTCCATTCCCAGCATGACGGCCGTTTCACGGGTATAAAGCGTACGCATGATCTCGTCGGGCACCACGGCAATACTGCACACAATGCTGTGCACCAGTCGGGAAAGCTTGATCGGATCGCCCTGTGCCTCCTGCAAAAGCAAGTCTGTCTTGAATTTGATGAAGTCCACCTGATGCTCCTTCAGGTAAGCCTGATATTCGGCCGCCGTACGATTACGCGCGAAGCTGTCCGGATCGTCTCCGTCGGGCAAAAGAAGCACTTTCACATTCATGCCCTCGGCCAACAGCATGTCAATACCACGCTCAGAAGCCTTGATACCTGCCGCATCACCGTCATAAAGCACCGTAATATTTTCCGTAAAACGGTGAATCATCTGAATCTGCTGCTGTGTCAGTGCCGTACCCGAAGAGGATACCACATGCTCCACACCCATCTGATGCATCGAAATCACATCCGTATATCCCTCAACCAGAAAGCAAAGGTCGTTCTTCACAATGGCCTGCTTGGCCTGGAAAAGACCGTAAAGTTCCTTTTTCTTGGAATAGATGGACGACTCGGGAGAGTTCTGATACTTCATGTTCACACCTTTGGTGGCCTGATCGAGCACACGCCCGCCAAAGCCCACCACCTTGCCGCTCACCGTATGAATCGGGAAGATAACACGTCCCCAGAAACGATCTTTCAGTCCGCCATGCTCCTGTTTGATGCACAAACCGGTCTTGACCAGATATTCCTCCCGGAATCCCTTGCCCAAAGCTTCACGTGCCAGAGCATCTTTCTGCATCGGACTGAAGCCCAACTGAAAGCGCTTGATGATGTCGTCCCGGAAACCACGCGAACGGAAATAGGCCATTCCGATGGCACGGCCGTCCACCGTGTCATACAACTGTTGCTCAAAATAGTCGCGGGCCCACTCATTCACCACGAACATACTCTCGCGTTCGCTTTGGGCCAACTTCTCCTGATCGGTCAGTTCGCGTTCCTGAATCTCGATGTGATATTTCCGGGCCAGATAGCGCAAGGCATCGGGATAAGACAACTGTTCGTGCTCCATGATGAAGTGCACGGCATTACCTCCCTTTCCGCAAGCAAAGCACTTGCAGAGACCTTTGGCCGGCGACACCACAAACGAAGGAGTACGGTCGTCGTGAAACGGACATAACCCCTTATAGTTCACTCCGGCACGCCGCAGCGTCACAAAGTCGGAAACCACATCAACGATTTGAGCCGCATCCATGATGCGCTCCACCGTAGCTCTGTCAATCATATTTCTTTATCTCCGTTTGTTTTAAGACCAGATCGTAGCCACAATCTTCCGAGCCCCTCCGTGATTGCGGAACTCGCACAAATAAATACCCTGCCAAGTGCCTAAATTCAGGCGACCGTTGGTAATAGGTATGGAAAGGGACACTCCGGTCATGGTCGATTTAGCATGACTGGGCATATCGTCCGGCCCCTCGTCCGTATGGATATAATAAGGAGCATTCTCGGGCACCATCCGGTCATAGATTCCGGCCAGATCGGTCCGCACACTCGGATCAAAGTTTTCATTGATGGTCAGCGCGCAGCTGGTGTGCTTCACAAACAGGTGCAACACTCCCTGCCGTGGCAAAGCAGGCAAATGACTGAGCACTTCCTCCGTAACCAGATGGAAGCCACGCCGCTGAGGTCTTAAAGCAAATTCTATTTGTTCAATCATATTGAGTCTTGAAAAACCAGATACAAACTTAATAAAAAAACGGCAAAAAACTATCCTAAAGCTCTTTTTCATTGGCCATTTTCCACATATTCAGGAAAGAGGCCTTAGTGATGTTCACCACTTTATCCCAATTGATTTTTTCCGTATGGTCCCCCGGCTGATGATAGTCCGGGTGACCGCCGGTATGATACCAGATGATGGGAATGTTGCGCAGAGCGAAAGAAGCGTTGTCACTGCCTCCCACCGGTTTATCCCACGGACGGTAGTCGGGCGCCAGCTTCAGATCATACTTCCGCACATCTTCCTTGAGCCACTGCCCGAATACCGGACAAGCCTCGGTATAAAAATAAGTCACTTGCTCCGGATGTGCCTCATCGCTGTTGCGTCCGATCATATCAAAATTCAAATATCCCTTCACACAATCCATCTTCGGGAAGCGATCGACAAAAGCCCGGGAGCCCAACAATCCTTTTTCCTCACCGTCCCAAAAAGCAAAAATCACGGTGCGCTCCGGCTGTTTTCCTGTAGCCAGAAAGGCACGGGCAATCTGCAACACGGCCGAAACACCGGAAGCATTATCGTCCGCTCCATTATAAATCCGATCACCGGCCAGAAACGAATCGGTTCCCAAATGATCATAATGCGCCCCCACTATTACAATTTCATCGGGATTTTTACCCTCAATCATCCCCAAAACATTATTCAAGGACAGGAGTTGAAAGGCCGCTCCCGAACGGCGCATCGCCGCTACAGAATCGGGGTGTACCTGCCAACGCCCTCCTTTCTGCTGACGTTCCGGATGACAGGCCTCAAAAGGATGCAGATAGCTTCCGTCTAAAGGACGGATGCCCATAGATTGCAATTGTGCAACCAGATATTGCCCGGCAATGCGTCCGCCAACCGTTCCCGCCTCACGCCCCTGTAATTCATCACTGGCCAGAAAGCCGATGTGCGCCTGTGCCGTCATACCGTTTATTGTTTTCAGTCCCCGTTCTTCCGGTGTCTCTGCACGCATTACAGCACTCATCGAAAAAAGCGCCCCTATAACAATCCATCCATATATCTTTCTTCTCATAATCATCCTTTGCGTTTAGTGATATGTTTTTAAATACAAAGATAAGTGACAATAAAAAAAATCAGATAGAGTTTTTTAGTCAGGGATTCTGAAAATAAAAAAATCGGTCCGTTCAAAAAAGAACAGACCGATTTGACAAAATACATTTTTATAAAATACTGATCAGAGTCTATTTCCTTTATGCCTTGTGCAGTGTCAACTGCGGGAACGGGAAATTGATATTCTGCTTATTAAACTCATTATAGATGTTCTTTCTTACCTCAAAGTTCACATCCCAATAATCGGCAGCGGCCACCCACACACGAATCGTCACATCCACACTGCTGGCAGACAAAGCATTCAGAGCCACCACCGGAGCCGGATCTTTCAAAATGCGGGCATCGGCATCCAACAAGCCACGTACCACACGCTCCACTTTTGCCAGATCCTCACCATAATCCACACCGACAACCCATTCAATTCTCCGGGTTTCCTTACGGCTATAATTGATAACCACACCGCTGCTCAAATTGCCATTGGGAATATAAACGACCTTATTATCGGCCATGGTCAGAATGGTATGGAATATCTGTATCTCAGAAACCGATCCCGATACCCCCTGAGCTTCGATCCAATCTCCCACTTTATAAGGCTTGAACAACAAAACAATCAAACCGCCTGCAAAGTTCTGCAAATTTCCGGAGAGTGCCATACCGATAGCCACACCGGCAGATGCCAACAGAGCGGCAAACGAAGTGGTGTTTACTCCCAAAGCTCCCACAACCGATACAATCAGCAACAGGGTAAGCAGAATATTCACCAGACTCTTAAGGAAAGTCTTGATCGTAACATCAATCTTACGTTTCTCCAAGACCTGGGCAAAGAGTTTGTTCAGCATCGAAATGAGGAAGCGTCCTACAATAAATACGATAATGGCAACCAGAATGTTTTTACCCGCTGATATGGACATTTCGATCAACTTGTCCAGAATCATGTCAAATCTTCCAGAAGAAACCATTTTCTCTGTTTCTTTCACGGCTTCGGCAGCAGCCGTAGCTGTTTCCAATAAATTAATCATAGTTGTTTTTGAATTAGTTTAGATTGCAAATATAAAAAGAAAAATTGATAGAATTCCCAATATTTTAATAAAGCTATTCAGAATGTGAACCCTTTTATTAAAGGTTTATCGTTATCTTTGCACCCCGAATTACAAACAGGATTTATTTAAAAGGATAACAAAAACACATGAGAAAAAGAAAATTTCCACTTTATTTGCAGATTCTGCTGGGAATGTTATTAGGAATTCTGGCCGGCTTCATCGCTGTGAGAACCGGACACGGACAATTCATCGAGCATTGGATAAAACCCTGGGGACAGATCTTCATCAAACTACTTCAGGTCATTGCCATCCCCCTGGTATTCTGCTCATTGGTAAAAGGAGTTATCAGTCTGAAAGACATAGCCCATCTGTCCCGTCTGGGCGGAAGAGTTTTACTCATCTATATCGCTACTACCGTTTTTGCCATTGTTTTTGGTCTGTTCATGGCATTAATCGTCAGTCCGGGCAAATTGTGTGATGCCAGCCAGCTATCAGGAATGGAGGGATTTGTACAGACCGCTGTAGAGTCAGCCCAAAAAGCAACGGAGGGCAAAGAACGCGGCCCACTGGCATTCTTTGAGGATCTGGTTCCGGAAAACATCGTATCGGCAGCATCCAACAATAGCAATATGTTGCAGATTATCTTCTTTGCCATTCTTTTCGGAACAGCCCTATTGGCGGTTCCCGCCGAAAAGACACGCACCGTACGGTCTTTTATCGACGGCTTGAATGAGGTAATGCTGAAAATGGTGGACTTTATTATTCTGGCAGCTCCCATAGGTGTTTTTTCTCTGATGGGTGCCATGGTGGTCAGCAATGCCGGTAATGCCTCTGTATTTAGCGCTTTGGCTGTCTACACACTGACAGTAGCAGTATCTCTGCTCTGTTTGATTTTCCTGTTCTATCCGACTCTTATCTTTTTCTTCAGCAAAATGTCTCCCAAACGCTTTATCCGCGCCATGTATCCGGTACAGTTATTGGGATTCACCACCAGTTCCAGCTCGGCTACACTTCCTTTCAATATGGAAACCCTGGAAAAGAAACTGGGTGTTTCCGAAAAGACCGTATCTTTTGTACTTCCCGTGGGAGCCACCATCAATATGGACGGAACCAGCTGCTACCAGGCCATAGCCGTAGTATTCATCGCTCAGGTCATGGGAGTACATCTGGACTGGGGAGACTTACTGTCCATTGTGGCACTGACCACCATTTCTTCAATCGGTACTCCGGGTATTCCGGGCGGAAGCTATGTCATCCTCACCATGGTACTCAGCTCTGTAGGTATTCCTTCTGAAGGACTGGCACTGATTCTTGGAGTGGACCGCCCGTTGGATATGTTGCGCACCTCGGTCAATGTAACCGGCGATGCCACGGTTTCCGTTTTGGTGGATACTCCGGATAATGACAAAGTTTGAAATATTTTCCTATCCCCCCCCCTTAATAAAAACGTGAATATGCCGTAACGGCATATTCACGTTTTTATTTTATCGCTCTGATGAAAACAGTTGCCGTGATCATAAAGAAGCACCAGTCCGTTTACAAAACATTTTAGACGTGTACTTCAATAATATCATCCAGACGCGTGGTATAATTGCGCGAGCGGTGCTGTGACTTCATAAAATGACGGTAACCGTCACCCTGCACGGCTATCTTTATTTTGTCCTCTCCGTTCTTTTTCTTGATTTCTTCCACCGCACGGGCCAAAGCGGCCTGCCGCACACGGTCTATCGGGTCAAACAAGACCGGTTGCACCACACCGTCGTAACGCAAGTCCCATATCGTCATTCCGGCTTTTTTATAATAATAGGTCCGGTCATCGCTCCATGCGGAGCGCAACAGTTCCAAAGCGACCGAAACAAGCTCCTGCTGATCATTGGTCACAACGGCCAGATTCCGACTTTGACAAATGGCATGACGCTCCTCCCCTGTCTGAAAGCGACTGGTGGCGGCAAATACGGTCAGTCCGCCACAACGCCCGCCTGCCTGACGAAGTTTCAAGCAACATTCTGCCGCAAAATTGGCAACAGCCTCTTCCAGTTCCTCCAGACGGCTCAGTCCCCTTTCGGAAAAACTGCGGCTCGTACAGATGCTTTTTTTATAGTCCATGCTTTTTTCTTCAATGCAGGAGAAGCCTTGTAATTCTTTCCACGTACGCACTCCTGTAGCAGTCATGACATGCTGTACCCACGTTTCACTTTTCTGGGTCAGATCCCATGCCGTACGAACACCGGCACGATACAGTTTCTCCCGATGACGCCGGCCGACTCCCCACACCTCCTCCACCGGAAGCAGATGCAAGGCCCGCATCCTTTTTTCCTCAGTATCGATCACACAGACATTATGATAAGCCGGATATTTCTTTCCAAAATAACAGGCCACCTTTGCCAAGGTCTTGGTCGGAGCGACACCCACCGTTACCGGAATACCCGTACCGCGAAGAATTGTCGTACGGATCCGGTCGGCATACCCCGCCATTTCCGTCTCCGGAACAATTCCGTCCAGATCCAGAAAAGCCTCGTCAATGGAATACACGAGCAGATCGGGTGAGAAATCGGCCAGCAGACTCATTACCCGACGGCTCATGTCGCCATACAGGGTATAGTTGCTGCTGTAAACAGCCACCCGCTGCTGCTCCAGAAAATTTTTGATTTGAAACAAAGGTACCCCCATAGCTATCCCCAACCGCTTGGCCTCATTGCTACGGGCAATGACACAACCGTCATTGTTACTCAGAACAACGACAGGCTTGTCACGAAGTTGTGGATTGAACACACGTTCACAGGAGACAAAAAAATTATTGCAATCAACCAAGGCTATCATAATACCTGCCGTTTTGACCAGATCATTTCATAATTATTCTCTCCGGTCTGTTCATCGATGAAGTTTGTATTAATATAAAAGCCATTTCGTTTGTAAAAATCAACGGCCCGCATATTCTTGATATAAACATTCAATTTCAGAGTATGATGTTCCTGTTTTACATAATCCAACAATTGTTTTCCGATACCCTGGGAACGATACTCTGAAGCTACAAACAAGCCTTCTATAAAATCGTCACTTAAACCTATGAAACCAACTATTGAATCATGAAACAGACAGACATAAACTTCGGATTGGGGCAAAGTTGTTTCAACAAACGGCAGATTTTTAAACCAAAAGCCATCCGATATAAAGTGATGTGCTTCAAGATTGGAGTCTAGCCATATGTCCAAGATTCTCGGAATATCTTTTTCTTGCAAATCCCTTATCATCTTTTTCTGAATTGTCTTTTTATATTATATGTCAGAACACCCCATATCAGAAAGTGATTCTCTTCAGTAATCTTTATGGGTGAATATTCCTCGTTGGCCGGAATGAGCCAGATACAGTTTTCCTTATCGTCAAAATGCACTTTCTTCAGCGTGAACTCCCCGTCCACGAAGGCCACCACGATATCCCCATCAGCAGCTTCCAGACTTTTGTCTATCACCAGCAAATCGCCATGGTCAATACCGGCATCACGCATCGAATCGCCATGCACCCGGGCATAGAAAGTGGTGGCCGGATGCGGCACCAGCTCTTTATTTAAGTCAATGGATTCGGTAAAGGTGCCATGCACACTGCTCGGGAAACCGGCATGAACCTGCTCGCCGGCGCAGTCTACAGGCTGCTGTGTAGACACATCGGCCTGATATAATTTCAAAGACATAACTCCAGAATTTAAACAATCTTCTCAGGCAAAAATACACATTTAAAATGAGATTGCGAACATCTTCTCCAATTATTAACGTGCTCCCTAGCAGGATTACCGTATGCTTCCGTATCCGTTACAAACTCCACAACGGCCATTGCCTTTACAGACAGGACATTTCATAAATCCTCCGGGTTCGCCATATTCTCCATCATACTCAACCACTTTTACCCCATGGCAGTAAGTACAGTCACCAGTACCTCCACAAGTATGACAATCATTTCCGGAAGAGCCCTGCCCTTGTCGGGAGGCATCACCGTCATTTGGCGAAGACCCGTATTGAATACTGGTGTTACCATATCCGCCTCCACCTGTCATCTGATCCAATTCCTGCAAGGACTGCTGTAACTGAACGGCTCTCTCTGGAGTAACCCTACCGGTCTGATTGCATTCCGAACAGGGGTGATATTCTCCGTAAAAAGAAAAGACTCCAGACCCAGAACACATAGGGCAGACAGCCGTCAGTTCACCATCTGCTTCGTCCCCTCTCCCGGAATTATAAGGTGCGGTCATATTTCCAGAATTTTGCAAAAGCTCCATGGCCTTGAAAAAATTCTCATAAGTTTTATCATCCACTTCCTTCTCTCCATGACAAACAACACATTCACGCATAGAACCTTCTACAAGCACCTCCCCCGCTCCACTGCAGAACGGACATTTTCTTTTATTCTCACAACTGGTAAAGAGAAACAAACACGATAAAAAAAAAGACAAACAGAACTCTCATATCTCACTATTATTTAAGTTAAAGCGACATTGACATGACAAATATTTTCACAAAACAAAAATAAAGTTTTTTACAAAGACGACAAAATATCCTGTCCATTTTTTGCCACCACAGAACAAGATAAAATCCAGGTTTCGCTTCGAGTTTGCATAATCTTTCGTATTTTTGTGGAAAATCAAAATATGCAAGTATATGGAAAAAGAAATCAATAACGACGAACTGATCCAAAAGGATCTGGAAATGGTAGACCGATATTGCCAGCAACAGGATTTCATGGGCGCCATAGCTCTTTTAACCCAGTTATTAAAACAACATCCCACAGCAGACTCCCTGCTCCGGAAAAGAGCATCGGTTTTTCTTGGCCTGGGACTGACTAAAGAAGCTGCTCAGGATCTGGACGACCTGCACGAAATGACATTGGACGATCTGGTAACCCGCATAAATCTTTATATTCAGAATCAGGAAACCTCCAAAGCATTTGAAATCCTGAAACAGAGAAATGAACAGCATCCTGACAGTAAAGCGGAGTATCTGCTCATCAGCCAACTGCACAGTTCGCAAAAGAATTATCCGGAAGCGCTGGATATTCTGCAAAAAGGTATGGATCGGATCGAAGTCTTCCCGGAAGCCTATAAGGAACGCGGACGTATCCGTATGTTATTACATGACTCTAAAGGAGCCATGGACGACCTGCGCAAAGCCTTGGAGCAGGATCCGACTCTTTTAAACGGATTAAACGGCACCTTGAGCAATCAATAAAAACCGTAAAACAGACAGACACACAAAAATATAAAACAAACGGACACTCATGAAAAAGATCTTATCATTACTTTTATGGACTACACTTCCGAATATATGCCTTGCCGGACCGATTGATTTGCTTTTGAAGCGGATAGCCCCCGGAAAAGGAAAATATTTTCAATTTGTAGTAGAACGTGGAAATACACAAAGAAGTTATTTTGAGGTTGCTCCTCATAAAGAACGTATCCGCATCAAAGGCAATTCTTACGTCAGTATTGCCAGCGGATTGGACTGGTATCTGAAAAACTACTGTGGAGTGTCTTATACGGACTGTGACAGCACCTTGCAATTGCCCGATGTGCTGCCCATGCCGCAAGAACGGACTTATCGGGAAACTCACATGCAAATAGGATATACGGCATATGCTCCATGGCAAAGGATGTTCTGGAACTGGGAAACCTGGGAAAAGGAAATCGACCGCATGGCACTCAATGGAATTAATGCCTGCCCGATATGGAACGGAACAGATTGTATCTGGAAAGAATTTCTGACAGATTACGGCCTGAGCGAAAAGGAAATCAACCAGTATCTGTCCGGCACCGAACAGATGCCTAAAGACTGGCTCAAGGGACAGGAAAAGCTGCATAAAAAAATTCTACAACGAATGCAGGAACTGGGTATGCTGCCCATCTATCCGGCATTTACGGGAACCGTTCCAAAGAGTCTGACCGAGCAAAAGAAAAATCTCATTACCATAGCTGATCATACAGCCGATAATCTGCTGAAAAAAGAAACGACAGTCAGTGCCGATGATCCATTTTTTGCTCAAATGGCAAAAAAATGGTATCAAAGCTGTGAACGAATATACGGCACAGTGCCCTTCTATCAGGGAAGCGTCAGCGGACAGGATTTTCCCGCTGATATTCAGAAAGCCATATTGAAACATAACCCCGAGGCCAACTGGATCATTCCAACCGACAGATACATTCTGCAGTCCATAAACACAAACGGCATGGAGCAGCAAAAATCTTTGTTTGCCTATACTGAAGGAAAAATATCTGACCATTGGAAAAATCTTTCAATTACCAAAATGATCCCATGGATCTGGGTCTGGAACGGCAACAATCAAAAACCGGATGCTCTTAAATTACATGCCGCCATAAACCAACCGGAACAGGCCAGCAACAATCCGGAAACGGCATCACTCATTTTGGGAATAGGCAGCAATCTCGGTAGCAGTCAAACCAATCCCCTATCCTACAGTCTGATACACAACAGAAGATGGAGTCCCGAAGTAATATCTCTTTCTGACGAAATAAAGGAACTGCTGCACATGCGCTACGGCTGTTCCGACAGTATTGTACAAGAAGCTTGTCTCCGACTGACACAGTTGGAATATGGTTATGATTCCTCCAACAGTTTTCTTTGTCAGAAACCTGCCATGAATCTGTTGGAAACAGAAGCTGCAGACACCACTTTATGCGATCAGCTCACGGGAATACTGAAAGATTTTCTGCACATAAAAGAAAAAGCGGAAACAAACAGCAATTACCGGAAAGACCTGATACGCCTTTCCGCAATGCTTCTGGAACAAAAGGGCCAACATCTTTACAAACAGATCTGTCAGGATTTCCAAAATCGAGACACGCAAAAACTGATTCAGGATCAAAAAAGGTTTTTGCATATGATTCATTTGGCCGACAGTGTCCGTGCCTGTGAAAATACATGGTGCTGGTCCTATTGGATCACACAAGCCGACAAAAACCAAAAAGGGAAAGATTGTGGCGGTGTATTATGGTACAAGTCCCTGATTCGCAAGCAGGAACAGTCCACCGGACAGGTACCGGCTCTGAGTGGTATTCTATCTGAATATTGCGCTCCGCGCTGGGAACTTTTTTTCAATTGGATGAACCGTAAAATGAAGCAGGGACAAATTGCCCCGCCGCAATATCAGGGACTGGATGAAACATGGTACCAGCAGCCCGAAAGCCAATCGAAAGCCATATCATCCCCGTCGGAAATCTATCAAATTATCATTGATTCCATTAATTTATAACTAAAAAGTCATGCTTTCTATATAATAATGTAATATCTGACAGAAATAATATTTTTTTTGCAAAAAAAAGTTCATTTTATTGGCGGTATATATTTTTTTATCTACATTTGCATTGAACAAAAAACGAACGACTAAATGAAAGAGTTATTTAATACATATTTTTATTTCTTCTTTTACTTTTACTTTAGCAATAAAGTGAAGCGGGAGTTCGTATGTATAAGCCAATAAGAGAACAACAGAATATAAACACATGAATCCCGCTTGCGTGCAAGCGGGATTTTTTTTTAAACAGAAACAGGAGATATGAAACGAATAGCGATACAAGGTATCAAAGGATCTTATCACGACATTGCAGCACATAAGTATTTCGAAGGCGAGGACATAGAACTGATCTGCTGCGCCACCTTTGAACAGGTATTCGAAGAACTGCGAAACGACAGTTCGGTAATCGGTATGGCAGCCATAGAAAATACCATTGCGGGCAGCCTGCTGCATAACTACGAATTGCTGCGTGAAAGCGGAGCCACCATCGTAGGCGAACACAAACAGCGCATTTCACACAGCATCATGTGTCTGCCCGAAGACAACTGGGAAGACATTCAGGAAGTAAACTCACATCCGGTAGCCTTGATGCAATGCCGCGATTTCCTGAACCATCACCCGAACATCAAGGTGGTCGAAGTGGAAGACACCGCCGGTGCCGCCGCATCCATCAGCCAACAGCACAAACGCGGTCATGCTGCCATCTGCTCCAAATTTGCCGCTCCTCTTTATGGAATGAAAATCCTGGAAGAGGGTATCGAAACCAACAAACACAATTTTACTCGTTTCCTTGTATTCTGCAATCCGCAGCGGGCCAACCTGCTCCGCGACATCCGCAAAACCAACAAAGCCAGTCTGGTATTTACCCTGGCACACGAGGAAGGTTCTCTCTCACAGGTTTTGTCCATTTTCTCTTTCTATAAACTGAACCTAACCAAAATACAGTCTCTGCCTATTATCGGCAAGGAATGGCAGTATATGTTCTACGTGGATCTGGCCTTTACCGACTACACACGCTATTCACAAAGCATTGATGCCATAACCCCATTAACCCAAGAACTTAAAATATTAGGAGAATATATCGATGGAAAAGAATGTTTATAATCCGAATATAAAACCGGCCGACCGTCTGGCCTCTGTCAACGAATATTATTTTTCAAGAAAAGGTAAGGAAGTGGCCCGGATGAATGCCGAGGGCATGAACATCATCAGCCTGGCGATAGGAAGCCCCGATATGCCACCCTCACCACAAACTATCGAAACCCTGTGTGAACAGGCACGCCGGGACGATGTTCACGGATATCAGCCCACAGTGGGCATTCCGGAACTGCGCCGCGCCATGGCCGGTTTCTATAAGAAATGGTATGGTGTGGAGCTCGATCCGCAGACCGAAATCCAACCGCTTATCGGCTCCAAGGAAGGAATTCTGCATGTCACTCTGGCTTTTGTCAATCCGGGAGATCAGGTACTGGTGCCCAATCCGGGTTATCCTACCTATACCTCTCTGAGCCGCATTCTGGGAGCGGAAATCGTCAACTACGATCTGACTCCGGAAAACGGTTGGCAACCGGATTTCGATGCTTTGGAGCGCATGGACCTGAGCCGCGTAAAGCTGATGTGGACCAACTATCCCAACATGCCGACCGGTGCCAACGCCCAGATGGAAACTTATCAGAAACTGGTAGACTTTGCCCAGCGCCACAACATCATCGTGGTAAACGACAATCCGTACAGCTTCATCCTGAACCGCGAACACCGGAGTATTCTCCAGATACCGGGCGCCAAGAGCTGCTGCATCGAGTTTAACTCCATGAGCAAGAGCCACAACATGCCGGGCTGGCGCGTGGGTATGCTCTCCACCAACGCCGAGTTCATCCGCTGGATCCTGAAGGTAAAGAGCAACATCGACTCCGGAACCTTCCGCCCGCTGCAACTCGCCGCAGCCAAGGCTTTGGAGAATGACGCCGAATGGCACGACGAAGCCAATGTACAGGTATACGCCCGTCGCCGGGCTCTGGCCGAAGAGATTATGCGTACTCTGAATTGCACCTTCGACCCCAAACAAGTGGGCATGTTCCTCTGGGGACGCATTCCGGACAGTTATCAGGATGTGGAAGAACTGACAGAAAAAGTACTTCACGAAGCACGCGTATTCATCACCCCGGGATTCATTTTCGGATCAAACGGAAAGCGATACATCCGCATTTCTCTCTGTGCCAAGGAAGACAAGATTGCCGAAGCGCTGGAACGTATTAAAAAAGTATTCAAATAATCACAACAACATAAATATAAAATAGTATGGAACTGAATTTAAAACCACTGAATTTACCTGGATCAGATAACAGACCTCTAGTAATTGCCGGCCCCTGCAGTGCCGAAACCGAAGAGCAGGTCATGGAAACCGCCAAAGCATTGGCCAATAAAGGCATCAAGATATTCCGTGCCGGTGTGTGGAAACCGCGCACCAAACCCGGAGGTTTTGAAGGTATGGGCGAAGAAGCCCTTCCTTGGTTACAGCGTGTCAAGAAAGAGACCGGCATGCTGATCGGAACAGAGGTAGCTACTCCAAAACACGTGGAAGCCGCCCTGAATGCCGGACTGGATATGCTTTGGGTAGGCGCACGTACCTCGGCCAATCCGTTTGCCGTACAGGAACTGGCGGATTCTCTGAAAGGTGTGGACATTCCGGTGTTCGTAAAGAATCCTGTCAATCCGGACATTGAATTGTGGGTCGGTGCTTTGGAACGCATCAACGGAGCGGGCATCACCCGTCTGGCAGCCATCCACCGAGGCTTCTCCAGCATTGACCAGAAGCTGTACCGCAACGCACCGATGTGGCATATTCCTATCGAATTGCACCGTCGCTATCCGAACCTGCCGATCGTCTGCGACCCGAGCCATATCGGCGGACGCCGCGATCTGGTCGCTCCACTGGCACAGCAGGCCATGGATATGGGATTCGAGGGTCTTATCGTAGAGAGCCACTGCAACCCGGACTGCGCATGGAGCGACGCCAAACAGCAGGTAATGCCGGACGTGCTGAACTTCATCCTGGACCGTCTGGTAGTGCGTAACACCAAGGAAAGCACCGAAAGCCTGAACATTCTGCGCCAGCAGATTGACGAGCTGGACAATCGTCTGATGGAACTGCTTACCAAACGCATGCGCATCAGCCGCGAAATTGCCGCCTACAAGAAAGAGCACAGTATGGCCGTAGTACAGACAGCCCGTTACAGCGAGATTCTGGACAAACGTGCCGCACAAGGCGTGTTATGCGGAATGGATGCCGACTTCATCAAGAGCATCTACGAGCATATCCACGAAGAGAGTGTACGTCAGCAGATGGAATTTATGAACAAACAGTAAAAACAACACAAATAACTTGATCATACGATGAGAATTTTGGTTTTAGGTGCCGGTAAGATGGGCTCGTTTTTTGTAGATTTATTGAGCTTTGAACACGAAACAGCTGTATATGAGGTTGATCCGAAACGGTTACGCTTCATGTATAATACCCAGCGTTTCACCTCGCTCGATGAAATCGATGCCTTCGATCCGGAACTGGTCATCAATGCCGTGACGTTGAAATATACACTCGACGTATTCCGACAGGTCATTCCCCATCTGTCCAAGGACTGCATCATCAGTGACATTTCCTCTGTAAAAACCGGATTCAAGGAGTTTTACGAAGAAACCGGCATGCGTTATGTCAGCACTCACCCCATGTTCGGTCCTACATTCGCCAATCTGGGGGCACTGAGTCAGGAGAATGCCATCATCATCAACGAAGGTGATTATATGGGACGCATCTTCTTCCGCGACCTGTATAGCCGTCTGGGGCTGAATATATGCGAGTATTCCTTCCAGGGGCACGATGAAACCATGTCCTACTCTCTGAGTATCCCTTTTGTTTCTACCTTTGTCTTTGCGGCAGTCATGAAGCATCAGGATGCTCCGGGTACAACCTTCAAGCGCCACTTGCAGATCGCGCGCGGCGTTTTGGGTGAGGATGACTGTCTGCTGCGCGAAATCCTGTACAATCCCAAAACCAAAGATCAGGTAGAGCAGATCCGTCAGGAACTCAAGGAACTGATCGACATCATCAGCTCACATGACGAGGAAGCCATGAAGCATTATCTTACCAAAATCCGGGAGAACATCAAATAATTTTTCCGAAGGTTTTGTAAAATAATCGGATTAAAAAGATTGATACTCTCAAATGCAGAAAAAAATCGTCCTGACGAAATGAAAAAGTTGTCAGGACGATTTTTTCATTTCGTCAGGACGATTTTTATAAAAGATCAGGATCATTTTTTCATTTTCATATATACCTGATATTCAATAGTATACAAAAGTGCGCATACTTTTGCTTTTTTCTCTGAATAAGTCCGTATTTTTTACCTTAATTTTACGCTGCTTACTTACCCTCCATTTTTCAAATAAATCGTCTCCGGAAATAAGGATAGATAAAATAGGTTTCTTATCTTTGTATTATCATTACAGATGTCACTCTCTTTAAGGAGTGATATCGGAAAGACATCATGACACTAATCCAAACAATATGTCCAAAAAGATCATTCTGATTACCGGAGGAGAACGCTCCGGAAAAAGTTCCTATGCCGAGCAGATGGCCCAGCAGATGGATCCGAATCCGGTCTATCTGGCTACCGCACGTATCTGGGATGAAGAGTTCCGTCTGCGTGTCCGAATGCACCAGGAAAGACGGGGCAAACACTGGGTCAACATAGAAGAGCCCTTGGAGCTGTCACGGCATCATTTCTCCGGACATACCGTACTGGTTGACTGCCTGACGCTATGGGCCACGAACTTTTTCTTCCGAGCTTCAAACAACAGAATGACATCAAAATCAGAAGAGATGGAAGATGTCGAAAAAGCACGGGAAGGTCAGGAAACGGTGCAACACGTTTTACAGGAACTGAAAGAAGAATTCGACCGGCTGACCCGACAGGATGCCACCTTTCTGTTTGTCACCAACGAAATCGGCAGCGGCGGAATCTCCCCCGATCCGATACAGCGACAATTTACAGATCTTCTGGGATGGCTGAACCAATATGTGGCCCAAAAGGCCGATGAAGTAATTCTGATGGTCAGCGGTATTCCCGTTAAAATAAAATAAACATGAACACTTATTCCATTACCTCACCTGATTATCGTCTGAAAGAACAGATCCAACAACGGATAGACAATCTGAACAAACCATTGGGAGCATTGGGACGACTGGAAGAAATAGCCTCGCAAATCTGTCTGGCCCAACAGACCTGCCATCCCGCCTTACAGCATCCCTGCCACGTGCTTTTTGCCGCCGACCATGGTATTGAACACGAAGGTGTAAGTGCTTCTCCCCGGGAAATTACCTGGCAACAGATGATCAACTTTACCCAAGGAGGCGGGGGTGTCAACATGTTCTGCCGCCAACATGGTTTTGAACTGCTTCTGGTAGATGTAGGAGTAGACTACAACCTGAGCGGATACCCCCAAATTATCAGCCGGAAAATAGCGTGGGGCACACGAAACTTCCTGTACGAAGCAGCCATGAGCGAGGAAGAAATGGAACGCGCCCTGCAAGTAGGAACAGAAATGACAGACCGGTGCCGGAAAAACGGTTGCAACATCATCTGTTTTGGCGAAATGGGTATCGGCAACACCTCACCTTCTGCCGTATGGCTGCATTTATTGGGAAATCACCCGTTGGAAGAATGCATCGGATGCGGGTCCGGCCTGAATTCGGAAGGGGTATCTCATAAATATAAAGTATTAAGCACCGCAGTGAACCGTTTCCGGCAAACCCATCCCACTCCCACTACCGAAGAGATTATCCGGTACTTCGGAGGCTTTGAAATGGTGGCCGCTGTAGGTGCCATGCTTCGGGCAGCCGAACTGGGGATGATCATTCTGGTGGACGGCTTCATCATGTCGGCCTGTATGCTGGCAGCCAGTCGCCTTTATCCGGCCACACGGGCATACGCCCTTTTCGGTCATGAAGGAGAAGAGCGCGGACACCGCTTGCTGTTGGCCGACCTGCATGCACGGGGACTGCTGCAACTGGGCTTCCGGCTAGGTGAGGGAACCGGTGCACTCTGTGCCTACCCGATTATCGAGTCGGCTGTACGCATGATGAATGAAATGAATACATTTGACCAATCGCATATAACCAAATATTTCTGATGATAAAGCAATCCTCATCCAGCATTTCCGACCGGATATGGGCGGCTCTGATGTTCTTTACCCGTCTGCCCTTTTGGAAAATCCGGAAAAATGTGCCCCAAGAAGCTTTTCGCCATGTAGTGGAATACTGGACACTGAGCGGATGGCTTACCGGAGGTACGCTGGCAGTATCCTATTGGTTGTGCGCCCAGATTTTTCCCACAGCCATAGCGCTTTTAATCGCTCTTGCCGCACGTCTGCTGCTCACCGGAGCGTTTCATGAGGACGGACTGGCCGATTTCATGGACGGATTCGGTGGAGGGCACAGCAGGGAACGTATCCTGACCATCATGAAAGATTCGCATATCGGCACTTTCGGGGTTCTGGGACTGGTTCTTTATCTGGCACTGCTCTATACTACCTGGCTGCATCTGCCCTCGCACAATCTTCCGTTCTATCTGTTCGCCGGCGATTTATATGCCAAGGCATGCAGTTCGCAGATCATCTGCCGGTTACCTTATGCCCGCCCTTCAGAAGACGCAAAAATCAGAACAACCTATATCCGCCCTCATGGCCGGAACATTCTGCCTTACTTGCTACGCCCTCTGGCACAACTTTTCCCGATATATCTATGGGGAGCCCTCTGTCCGGACCAACTACCTGCCATATGGACCTGGCTGGTACCTCTGCTCTGTGTAGAAGTTCTGATCCGCTATCTTCGCAAACGGATTCAAGGATATACCGGTGACTGCTGCGGCGCAGTATTCCTGATTACGGAACTTTCATTTCATCTAACCCTCTTGGCATTTTTCCATTCCCCTGTCATCTAACTGTTCACGACACATGCATCATTCACTGACCATCAACAACAATACCCCCTTTTCTTTCGAGGCCTTTCATAAAGTTCTGGGTATAAAGCTCCAACTGAACTTCACTGCTGATTTCAACCAGGCAACCTATTACTATTTCACTCAAAAGGATTCTGTAACCCTGTTCTGTCTGGTAGATAACCGACAGGGAACACTGGAACTGTGCATGGATGCTCTGGCTTCATACAGCGACTACAGACTGTTTCCCTATCTGGCAGACACACTTCATCATTTTGTGAACGGCGGCCGCCTTGTCCTTTCTACGGAAGACGGTGAATCCAGAAGTGTATATGAATATTATAATGAAGACCGGATGGAAGAAAGCATCGGAGAAGAAATAGCTCTATTGAAATCTGTTCTCTCCGTTGCTCCACGCTATTACCTTACCATGCCCTGCAAGGAATATGAATGCGTCACTCTGCCACTCCTGCAGTCAGTAGGAGTAACCCTCCACTCCGCCACCCCACGTATTTATGGCTATTTGCAATATCTGTTGCAACACAACCGGCTTCCCCAGGCCACAGAAGAAGAAATCAACGAAGATCAGATTCTCAACGAGCAGGAACTGGAAGCGGACGTACCGCAACATCATTCCATAGGAAGGGTAAAATCCTGGCAGACCGACGGAAGCATAACCTGGGAAAGTTATGCGCAGGAAGACGTTACCCTGTTGCTGCAAATCGGAAAGGAATATCAAAACGGCAAGCATACAGACGGAGTGGTACTTAATGACATAGGAACTCTCTATCAGGAAGGCATCGGAGTGCAAGCCGACGGCGCTGCCGCCGCCTATTGGTTTCGCGAAGCCATCCGGCAAGGCGATCATCTCTATGCTCCAAGTAATCTAGGCGATCTATACCGTAAGGGAGCCCCCAATTTGCCACAATCGCTCCCTCTGGCTTTTGATGCCTATCAGCTTTCTACCGACCCGTATGCAGCCTATCGTATCGGTCAGGCTTACGAAGAAGGATGGATCGGCACCCCCGATCAGAAAAAGGCTATGGAATGGTACGAAAAAGCGGCCGCACAGAAACATCATCTGGCACTGAAAAGACTGGACCGTGGGACTAGATAACCCCAAGGAAGTAGTTCGTATCCATAAAAATCCCCCAGACAACCGGTTGAAAAAATTCCCGGCAGTCTGGGGGATTCGCTTTTAGTATTTGTTCCACGAACTCATTTCATCGAGTCTCTTTCGGGCCTTCGGACGGATTTCTCCGGCAGGATAGCCTAAAAGGATCAGCAATGGAATGCGTCTGTTGCCCACATGCAGCAATTTATTCACTTCCTTCTCGTTGAACCATCCCAATATGCAGGTACCTAATCCCATAGAAGCAGCCTGCAGACAAAAATGTTCGGCAGCGATACCTACATCCAGCAAAGAATATTCCTTATCCTTGATAACACTTCCTATACGGGCTGTAAAATTCATCTTTTCCATAACAACAGCCACGATGACCGGAGCTTCCTCCGCAAATTTATTCATCCCCATACTGGCTGCAGCCCGTGCCACCTTTCCTTTCAATTCCGGTTCATCAATCACCACAAATTTCCAGGGCTGTGAATTACAGGCCGAAGGAGCCATCCGTGCGGCTTCCAGACAACTCACCACCAATTCCTTGCTGACAGGAGTCGGTTCATATCTTCGGTCACTCTGTCTTCTTTTTACTAAATCGAGAAAATCCATAACACACATATTAAAATTAGAAATCCGGTCGAATCACACGTAACAGAAAATCTATATTAGAGTGCAGCAATTGCTTTCCACGCTCGCTACTGGTTTCGGAATGCAAAGCAGCATCGGGCAACAGATTTTCCTGAACCAGATATCGTACCACCTCGGGAACGGAATAATCGGGATCAAACAAAATTTTCAGCCCATACTCACCAGCCTCATCCGGCTGATAATAAGGATTATCCTTATGAGCGACGCAACAAGCCCCTCCCGGTAATACAAGGAGTCCGGTTTCCGAAGAGACAAAAGCCAGGATATTCTTTTCCTGCGCATGTACATCAGTCTGATCTTCAGTCTTGTCCGCAAGATCCTCATCAGGCACATTCAAGTCCAGCCACTGCTTCATATCGGCATAATCTTTAAAGAAAAGCAAAGGACTGCCAGCATTTGCATGCAATATTTTTTCCGTAATACGCCGCTTTTTCTGTTCATTCTCAACAGACTGTTCCTTATATTTCTGAAACCGGCCCTCCTGAGCCTGCCAGGTAATGCCTCCGTTAGGATACCATTTCCCTTTATATTTTACCAGCGCGCCGATCATCACTTTCTGGCGGGCCACCATTTCCGGCTGCACCTGAAGCATATCCGATATGCTTAATTCAAAATGTTCCTCACGCCAGTCCTCCAAAAAGACTTTATCTTCATCACACCGCACAATAAGGTAAGGCTGTATTTCCCGGGCGTCCATCCGAGCGACAGCCTCTGCCTCTTCCTTCATATTCCAGGATTCCAGCATGCGGCTGATCCATTCTTGCGGTTTCTGCGCCAAAGGACCGGTTTTTTCGTATACCCCCAGAAAAGACTCTGTCAAATATTCTATAACAGACAATGATTTCCCTTCACCTACGATACGTTCTACAAAATGCGCCACTCGGGTACGATGCTGGGCCGTAAAATAATAAAACAGGTAAGACATGCAACAAATTTGCACCATCAGACTCTTCAGATTGTAAAACTCCTGATACAGTACCGGATTCTTCATGGCTTCCAACAATTCGCTGTTAACCGGAACACATTCAAAATCCTGGTCCAAAAGCGAAAAAATATCATGCGCCAACTGCTGCAAATAGGAATTTTCGGGATTAACAATCACCCCCTTATTTCTTTTCTGAAAAATCATCCAGATCAGAAAACGCACATCTGCCTCATTTACCTCATCGGTATAGTATGACTCTTCAGGGGTGTCATAAAACGGCAAATACCGACCATACATACGCTTATGCTCTACGACAAAGGAGTGCCAGACACCTAGTCCGCTGACTACATCTTCCAGATAATAAGTCAGTGTCAAGGCTATTTCAGTCATGTCATCCAGCGTCAGTTTACGCTCAAAGTCCGCCTTCTTAATTCTGTCCCTCACTTTTCGGGCATATTTCACATAAAACACATCTGATGGACAAAGCAGTGGAAGCAGATGAGCTTCACGCCAATATTCCATACTGATCAAGTCTCGCTTCATGGTTTATAAATCGAAAATCATTGAATAACAAAAATGCTTCTTTAAAAAAATACTAACTTCCACAAAGATACAAAAAGAAAAAGAACTGGTTTCTTATTGTCTTTAAAAAAATAGTCAAAATCCACCTTTTCATAAAGGTGATATTAGTTTTTTTCTAACTTTGCATCTGTTATCAACACCAAAACACTTATGGACGAACTCAATCTGACAACACCGGCACTATTATTTTCAGCAATCTCACTGATTATGCTGGCATACACCAACCGTTTTCTTTCCTATGCCCAATTAATCCGTACGCTGAAAGAGCAATACATGAAGCAGCATTCCGAAGTAACAGCCGCACAAATCAAGAATCTTCGCACACGTCTTTATCTGACCCGCAGCATGCAGATTACCGGCATCAGCAGTCTGTTTCTCTGTGTCATCACCATGTTTCTGATTTACATAGGCATGCATCTGCTGTCTGTCTATATCTTCGGAACGGCCCTTTTACTGCTTATCATCTCGCTGGGACTGTCCATTTGGGAAATACAGATATCGGTAAAAGCTCTTGATATCCATCTCAAAGATATGGAGAACTCATGAAATCTGTTTCGCTCCATAGCACTCTGAAATACACGATCAGATACATGCTGCTGCTTTTTCTGACCGTGACTCCCTTAGTGTGCCTTGGACAAACTCCAGTCACTTCCATTGACTCTTTATTAAAACATCTCAACACAGTAACTCCTATCTATAAAGATACGGTCCAGGAATACCGGGCAAGCATGTACGTACGCGCATTTCTGAATCTGGATAAAAAAAACCTGCTGTTCCGCTATTTACCTCAGGTTCTGCAAAGTGAAAAGGGAATCAAAGAATATCTGCTGGAAACTTACCGGGATATTCATTACACCTACCCTTCAATCTATGACCAGAAGATCCGCTATATTAACGGAACTCTGAAAAATCATAAAAACATCCCCGGAATCATCAACTATTTCAGCATAAACATTTATGACGCATATTTAGTCAGAGACGCGCTGGTATCTCCCTTGGCTCCCAAGAGCAGCCGATATTACCATTATCGTCTGGATTCCATCACTTCAGACACGCTGAGCCGCTATCTCTATCATATATCCTTCATTCCCAAAAACAAAAGCTACCAGCTGGTCAAAGGATATATGACTGTCAATGACAGCAGCTGGAGCATACGGACCATTCATTTTGAAGGGCGCTCTGACTTCCTCCGGTTCAAATGTAACATGACCATGGGTACACCGGGAACCAAGACCGAGTTTTTGCCGGAGAACTATGATATAGAAGCCTCGTACGCACTCTTATGGAACAAACTGAGAGGAAGATATCGGGCTCATCTGGACTATAAGGAAATCAAAACGGAAAAGAAAACAAAACCCGATTACAATCTCTCCGCCAACTTCGTGCTGACTTGCGACCCCAAAGTTTATGAGCGCAGCGAAGAAGCATTTGACAGTCTCCGGGCAATACCGCTGGAATCCTATGAACAAGTAATATACAAGGACTATAAAGAGCGTATTGCCCAAAAGGACACAAGCAGCCAAAAAGAAAAGAGAATAGACAAGATGTGGAAATATCTTGGCAATATCTTTATTGAGGACTATCAATGGAATACCCAAAATATAGGCAGTTTCCGCTGTACTCCATTTTTCAATCCGCTCATGTTCAGCTACAGTAGCGGCAACGGACTGTCTTACCGGCAGGAATTACGCTATCGGAATCAGTTCCAAAACATGCAGTCCATTGATTTCCGAACCCGTCTGGGATACAACTTCACCCGAAAAGAATTTTACTGGCAGTTGACTTCCAACTATAATTACGCTCCCATGCGCAACGGAAATCTGGAATTTACAGTCGGTAACGGAAACCGGATTTACAACAGTGATGTGCTTGAAGATATTCAGGCCATGGCTGATACCGCAATCAACTTTGATTTTCTGAATCTGAATTATTTCACAGACTTGAATATTCAAATCAAAAACCGTATTGAACTGTTCAATGGTTTTGACCTGATTACGGGTATCACGATGCACCGCCGAACTCCGATCAACCCGCCCGATTTTAACAAGGAGGGAATCTCCCAAATCAAGGGACAAAACAATCGGAATGAAATCATAGATGTCATCCGAAAAGAATATGTCAGTTTTGCTCCCAATATCCGTCTGGAATGGACACCGGGAATGTACTATTACATCAATAACGGAAGAAAAATCCGTCTTTCCTCCAGATATCCTACATTTATTTTGGATTATGAACGGGGACTCAGCCACATACTTGGCAGTACCGGAGTATACGAAAGACTGGAAGCTGAAATCCAGCATACCATCAATTTGGGAGTGAGAAGCAAACTTAGCTACCGGATTGGCGGGGGCGGATTTACCAACCAACGTGAAACATACTTTGTAGATTTCTCCAATCTGCGTAACAATAACAACCTTCTTGACAACTGGACGGATGATATCGGAGGTAAATTTCAGAATCTGGATAACAGATGGTATAATGCCTCCAGTTATTATTTCCGGTTCAACAGTGTTCTTGAAGCTCCTTTCATGCTTCTAAGACATCTGGGAAAATACACCGGCCACATCCGGAACGAACGGATGTATCTGAACTTCCTGACCATGCGTAACTTACCGGCGCATGTAGAAATAGGCTATGGAATAGGTACCTTTATTTTCAATACGGGACTGTTCCTTTCATACGATAAGTTCTCCCGGTTCGGATTTGGATATAAATTCACGTTTGAGCTGTTCTAACCAGTGGAGAATCGGCTTCATACACTTATAAAAACAAAATAAACGGCTCCCCGCAATTCTATCAAAAGCATGTAGAATTGCGGGGAGCCGTTTATCTGGAGACTCTCCAATCAATAAGTGTGATCGTCATCATTCATTTCATTCGCGTCAATCTTTTTCCGGTCAATACAGCGCCATGCATAAAAGATATAGGCCAACACAAAGGGAATCAACAAAGATACAACCGACATTGTTTTCAATGTAAATTCGCTGGAACAACTGTTTGCCAATGTCAATGAGCTCTGCAAATCCAATGTAGAAGGATAGTAAGCCGTGTGATTATATCCTGCAAGCAGCAATAATCCCAATACAGCCAACACAGTTCCGGAACCGGTCCACCAGATACCCTTACGATAGCCGGAACCAAAGCAGGTAGCCAGAATACCGGCCAGCACACCAACAACTCCCAACAGGAAAATCACCGCGACAACCGGCAGAGCCAGCAAATTATTCCAATACTTGAACGGTTCCATAAAGATACGGCCATTTTCCGGATCAACCGCAAAACCTTCTGTCAGAAAAAGACGGATAACGAAGGAAAGAAAAAATATCAAAAAGAATACAGTATTCACAGCTACCGCCCGGCGTGCCCGACGCTCGATCATCTGATCCGAAATATTATTAACGAGATATAAAGCACCCAATACACGTGAAAGGAAAACTACGGCAAGTCCCAGAACCACATTCCATACATTGCCTAAAGCATCCAGTCCATGCCAACTGTTTCCCCATGAACTGATCACCGGCATGGCCTCATGAAGCAGTTGTCCCTTGCTGACGGTAAAAGCGGATCCGGTAAAAAAAGTAGCTACGGCACATCCCAAGAGAAAAGGTCCCATAATTCCATTTAAGACCAAAAAGGCACGATATGTATTACGTCCCAACAGATTTCCTTTCTTACTCTGATACTCATAACTTACCGCCTGTAATACAAAACTGAAAAGGATGAGCATCCAAAGCCAATATGCCCCTCCGAAGCTCGTACTGTAAAACAACGGAAAAGAAGCAAAGAAAGCGCCTCCAAAAGTTACCAGAGTCGTAAAGGTAAATTCCCACTTCCGTCCGGTAGAATTTACAATCATCTTGCGTTCGGTTTCATTCTTCCCCAAAGAAAAGATCAATGCGTTACCTCCCTGTACAAACAGAAGAAATACTAACAATCCTCCTAATAAAGAGACAAGAAACCACCAATATTCCTGATAAAAAACATAGTCCATAATCATTCATCTATTTAGTGAGTTTTACATCCTGTTCCGGTCCGGCCACTATTGCCTTGAGCATAATTCTGATTTCCACGATCAACAATAGCGTAAACAAAAACAGAAAAATAAAGAAAGTAGTCTGAACAGAAGATGTCTCCAGACTGGAAATGGCTGCGTTTACAGGCAACAGGTCCTGAATAGCCCAAGGCTGACGTCCGCATTCAGCCACAATCCATCCTGCCTGAGAAGCAAGATAAGCCAAAGGCACTGTCAGCATAGCCAACCATTGCATCCACCGCATTTCTGCCAATTGCTTGCGGTAAGCCAGAAAAAGTATCACAACAAAAAACAGTATCAAATAGCCTCCCAGTCCTACCATCACTCGAAAAGCATAGAAATTCAAAGTGACATTCGGCACCAGATCTCCGGGTTCACGGATATATCCATACCCGAAATAAGGCATATTTTCACGCAAGGTTTTCAATTCCTGTTCAGCCCGGGAAGTATCCTGATTATTTTTAGCCTGACGATAAGCTCCTAATGCGGCAATGGCCATTTTTCCACGATTCATCTTTTCTTGAGCAGACAACGCTACACTGCCATCCGGTAGTGTATATCCCCCATGAAGTAGGTTATTGATTCCCGGAACATAAGAATTTTTGTCCCGATAAGCCAATACAGACAGCATATTCGGTATTTTTATTTCCGCAATCAAGGGATTCTTCGGATCAATTTCACCGGATTCCGTACGGTTCAAAATCCCGACTGCCACTAGCGAAGCTCCCTTCTGACCTTCATACAATGCCTCCATAGCAGCCAGTTTCATAGGCTGATGCTGAGCCACATGATATCCGGACTGGTCACCGGTCCATGCCGTCATCACTGCCGCCACAAGACCTGTACAGGCAGCCACTTTCATGCTGGCCAAAGCAAATTGTTTTTCTCTACGTTTCCACAAGAACCAGGCACTGACACCCACAACAAAGGCTGCACCCAGTACCCAGCTGGAAAGGACTGTATGAAAAAACTTATTGACAGCCACCGGTGAGGTAGCTACAGCCCAAAAGTCAACCATTTCATTGCGTACTGTATCCGGATTAAACTCCATACCCACCGGATACTGCATCCAGGCATTAGCTACCAGAATCCACCATGCCGAAATGGTAGCTCCCAATCCGGTCAACCAGGTAGAGGCCAAATGGAATCCCTTACTCACTTTATTCCATCCGAAAAACATCACCGCAATAAAAGTCGATTCCATAAAAAAGGCCAGAATACCTTCGATTGCCAGCGGAGCTCCGAAAATGTCACCTACGAACCAGGAATAATTGCTCCAGTTGGTACCAAACTCAAATTCCAGAATCAAACCGGTGGCAACTCCAATAGCGAAATTAATGCCAAACAATTTCATCCAAAAACGTGCGGTACGTTTCCAGAACTCATTTCCAGACTTATAATACAGGGTTTCCATTACCCCCATAATCACCGCCAATCCTAAAGTCAGCGGCACAAAAAGCCAATGATAGATGGCAGTCAGCGCAAATTGCGCTCTCGACCAATCAATCAAAGCCAAATCAACAGTTCCTGTCATATAATTCAGATATTAGCAGTTAATAATATTTCCGTTCTCTACCAGAATTCAATCGGCAACCATCCTTTCAACCAATTCCTCACCGACAAACTGCGCCTCTTCTCCTTCATCGGCATGCGTTGCCACATAATCGGGAAAGAAAAAGATTCGAAGAACAAAAAACAAAACAAAAAGTTTCAGCAGGATAATTGCCCACAAGATTCTTCCCAAGGTCATTTCCTTAAAACCCTGGTAATAAAAAGACCATATTTTGAAAAGTGTTTTTTTTACATTCATTATATCTCAAAATTTACTCCAACTGCTAATATAAAGTTTTTTTTTGAGAAACAACTATTTCAGTAGAAATAAATAAACGGGCACACCACTTTTTCCATAGGTCAATTTAAAATTATTCCCTCCGGGATTATAACGCAATAGACAGTTACGGCTGTCAATATCTGAAAATTTTATTTTTCCTACGGTAAGCAACTGCTCCTCCAGGGTATTGACTTGTATAGAAAAAACGGACTGATACCGTTCATTCAATTCTTCCGGCAACAGGGTATACAAAGAAAGCCAAGAAGTAGAAGAGGCATCTCCTCTAAGGTCGTAAGCCAGATATGCGCCGGACAATTCATCCCGAAAACAATAGCCCTCACCGGTTTTCTCCAAAGTAAATACGGCAGGAGCCCGTCCGTCCTCTGTAACCCAACTGTTGCCGTTTGCCTGTACTTTTATTACGGACCTGTACTTTTGAGTGAGTCCATATTTCATGGAAGCAGCGATAAAAGCAGCTTCGCCCAGTTCCGGAAAAGTACCGATCATATAATGTTCTCCGGGTAACAATACTGATTTCCGGTCAACCCACTGCAGCCTTACATTGTTCATCTGAATCCAATAAGGTTCTCCGGAATTCCCATCATCTCCCTCATCAGGATTTTCTTGCGGCTCATCAGGATCTTCCGGTACATCCGGTCTGTCCTCTTCTTCCGGATCATCCGGCTGAGTGCCGGAATCTTCTTCCGCCAACCATCGGAACTCATCCATACTCCGTATCCCAATCACACTAAAGTATGTTTTTATCAGGCCATGTATGGCAATCCTTTTACCTAAATTCGAAGGGCAATGAGCCAGACTGAGTTTCTGTTTCCACTTCTCGGTTTTCAATTCAACAGGAACACACTCCTCCTCATCTTCGCATCCGGGATCGTCTGCAAGCAAAATATTGCTTTGAACCGCACCGACAGTACCAAAAGAAGCATTGCTCATTGTACGTTCCGTATATCCTACAATATAACCGGCCACCCAACAGGAAAACCCCATAAAATCACTCTCCCGGCGCAACAGGTCCTTTACCGTAGCAGGGGCATACATACTTCCCTCCCCTGTACTATCCACCTGCAGGGTATCCTCAGACAAACCGGTATCACCCTTTTCCGTACTCTCTTCCGGAAAAGATATTTTCTCGCATCCAGACAGGCCCAATCCTGTCAGGGCAAGCAGAAAAAACAAATAAAAAAAGTATCTCATGGAAAGCAAGATATTCTCTTACGGTTCGAAATTCTTTTTTAAAACCAAAAGATTCATGTTTCCATCCTACCATTTACACAAAATACAAATTAGAATCACTCTTCTGTAAAAGCCCGATATACTTTTCGGAACTTTTCTGACAAATTCTTATAATAATACAAAGTGTCCCAAATCATGTGTAAATATACCAATACCACAAAGCTAATCCATCCTATCAAAAAATATCCCCACATGCCAAATAAAATAAGAAACAGATTTATAAAGATCCTTTTGCAAAAATACTTATTTTACTCAAAAAAGATACATGCAATAAAAAAAAATGAAAAAACAACCCTTATATTTGCAAATCATTCAACAAAAAGGGTTTCATCATGAAGAAATGGTATGCTTTATACGTCAAAATGCATCACGAGAAAAAACTGTCCCAGCGCCTGTCTGATAAAGGGGTGGAGCATTTTCTTCCGATACAAACAGTTGTGCGCCAATGGTCAGACCGCAAGAAAAAGATTGATCAAGTGGTCATTCCCATGATGATCTTCGTACATGTCGAGGAACAGGAACGTACAGCCATACTGGAAGATTCTTCGGCTATCAGTTTTTTCACTTTGCGTGGCAGCCACAAACCGACAGTCATCCCGGATCACGATATGGAACGCTTTATGTTTATGTTTGACTTTACGGAATCAGCCATAAAATTCTGCCCGGACACATTAACTCCCGAATGCCGGGTCAGAGTGATCAAAGGCCCCCTACTCGGTCTGGAAGGCGAACTGGTTCAACGTTACGGGCATCATGAAGTAGGTATACAGATTCCTTATTTAGGATATGCTACGGTAGAAATCCCGGTAGGTTATCTACTCAAGCTTGATGACAAAAAAAAGTCTTTTTAATTCTTTTTAAATGCCCTTCATCTGTATTTTTACCTATCTTTGCCCCAATAACGAAAAATAGATTGTAATGCAAGTTATTCAAACCGATATTGAAGGTGTCGTCATCATAGAGCCTAAAATATTCAACGATCCGAGAGGTTATTTTTTTGAATCGTTTTCTGAACGCATTTTTTCCGAACATGTGAAGAAAACCACTTTTGTACAGGATAACGAAAGCAAAAGCAGTTATGGAGTTTTAAGGGGACTGCATTTTCAGAAGCCCCCGTTTACCCAAAGCAAACTGGTGCGTTGTATCAAAGGTTGTGTTCTGGATGTAGCCGTAGATATCCGCAAGGGATCTCCTACTTTTGGCAAGCATGTAGCTGTTGAATTATCTGAAACCAATCACCGCCAATTATTTGTACCAAGAGGATTTGCCCATGGGTTCAGTGTACTGAGCCCGGAAGCCATATTCCAATACAAATGCGATAATTACTATGCGCCGCAAAGCGAAGGAGCGATAGCCTGGAATGATCCGGAACTCAATATCGACTGGAAATTAGATCCGGCAGACATTATCCTTTCGGAAAAAGACAAAAAACATCCTCTTTTGTCAGAGGCAGAATGGCTGTTTGACTACAAGGAAAATTTATATTAATAGAAATAGCATAAAAGAAGCTTATTTATGATTATAGCAGTAGACTTCGACGGTACCATTGTAGAACACCGGTACCCGGAAATCGGACGCGAACTTCCATTTGCCATAGAAACATTAAAAAAACTGCAACAGGATCGTCATAAACTGATTTTATGGAGTGTCCGTGAGGGAGAGCTCCTTCAGGAGGCTGTTGAGTTTTGCCGGGCCCGTGGACTGGAATTCTATGCAGTAAACAAGAACTATCCGGAAGAAGAAACAGGACACGGTCACTTTTCCCGGAAATTAAAAGCAGACCTTTTCATTGATGACCGCAACTTGGGAGGATTACCGGACTGGGGAACTATTTATGAAATGGTGCGCAAACGCCTTTCTTACGAAGATTTATTAGACCATTACGAAGACGAAAAGCCTCAAGAAAGCAAGAAAGGTTTCTTCGACCGCATTTTCGGCAAATAAAATTCATAACCAATACCCCATAGACTTTATGAAAAAAAATTTCGCATATATACTCTTGCTTATACTGACTCTCGCTTCGTGCACATCTTATAAGCAGGTGCCATATTTTCAGAATGCAGATCAAATCAGCCAGGTGGCCCAGCATCTTCCTTTATACGATGCCAAAATCATGCCTAAGGATTTGCTGGCCATTACGGTAAACACCACCGATCCTCAAGTATCGGCTCCGTTTAATCTGGCCATGCAGACTCCAATCAATATTGCCAATAAAAACGCTTATACCACCACCCAGCCTACTATTCAGCAATATCTGGTCAGCAACACGGGAGAGATTGATTTTCCCATATTGGGACGCTTAAAAGTCGGTGGGCTGACCAAAGGAGAAGCCGAGGACATGATCCGCGAAAAACTGACTACTTATTTAAAGGAAGTACCCATAGTCAATGTACGCATGAGCAACTACAAGATTTCCGTATTGGGAGAAGTTGCCCGTCCGGGAACCTTTACGGTAAGCAATGAAAAAGTCAATGTACTGGAAGCTTTGGCTATGGCTGGAGATATGACCGTGTATGGTATACGAGACAATGTAAAACTCATCCGGGAAGACTCTATCGGAAGAAAGGAGATTGTTGAGCTGAATCTCAACGACGCCAACCTGATTCTGTCGCCTTACTACTACTTGCGCCAGAATGATATTCTTTACGTGACTCCCAACAAGACCAAAGCCAAGAATTCAGAAATCGGTAGCAGTACCAGCCTTTGGATTTCCGTGACTTCCACCATGGTATCCATTGTCAGCCTGCTCTTTAATATATTACGCTAACCATTCAAACACCATAATTTATGGCAGATGATTTTTTGATTGACGAACAACAAGAAAAAAAAGAAGATAAAATCAATTTCTATGCTCTTCTTTTCAAATACCTGATTTACTGGCCTTGGTTTGTAGCCAGCATCATCATCTTTTTGGCTTTAGGATATCTGTATATCCGCAAATCAACACCGGTTTATCAGATCAATGCATCCGTATTGATCAAAGAAGATAACAGTCGCAGCGGATACAGTTCAGCCAAAAACCCGTTAGGTTCTCTTACGGGAATGGGACTTATCTCCATGACCAACAATTTCGACAATGAGATTGAGATTCTGAACTCACGCACCCTCATGAAAAAGGTGGTCATAGCACAAGGTCTTTATATCAATTATTTTGAGCCTCGCACCTTAAACTACACCCGTGAATTATATAAGACAGCTCCACTGAATGTCTATATGACCCCGGAAGAAGCAGACAAACTCCCCAGCGGATTGAGTCTGAAGTTCAAACAAAAAGATAAAGCTCAATGGGATGTAACCATTAAATATTCTAAAGAGGGAGAGAAATACGAGCAACAGGCCACTGTCAACCGTCTGCCCCAGGTGCTTAACACTCCGATAGGAGTTGTCACTGTTTCCGAAAACCCCAATATAAAAGAACTGACTCCGGAACTACAAGAAGAACTACCGACAACTTTTGTCAGCACCATTTACCCTCCTACCGCTGTAGCCATCAGTTATAAAAACAGCATTTCCATAGAACCGACCTCAAAAACCACAACAATAGCACAAGTGGGAATGCAGGCCACCAGCAGGGAGCGTGCCGTGGACTTTATCAACACCCTGGTAGCCATGTATAACAAGGATGCCAATGATGAAAAGAATGAAATCGCGGAAAAGACCGGCGAATTTATCGACAAAAGAATCCAACTGATCGGCGAAGAACTGGGAAGTACCGAAAACCAACTGGCCGATTTCAAACAACGTTCAGGCCTGACCGACTTATCCAGCGACGCGGAACTGGCACTGAAAGAGAATGCTGAATACAATAAAGCCCGTGTAAACAACTCGACCCAGATCCGTCTGGTAGAGTTCCTGCGTGACTATATTGACAATCCTCAATTTGGAGAGGATGTCATCCCAAGTAATGTGGGTCTGGAAGACAAAACCCTGACCAACGTTATCAACACTTACAATGCCCAGATCATTGAGCGTAAACGTTTGTTGCGCACTTCATCCGAGGAGAACCCAACCATCGCCAATCTGGATGTAAGTATTGAGGCCACCCGAAGAAATGTACGCACCACAGTAGCCAGTGTTCTTGAAGGACTGATGATTACCAAAAGAGAACTGGACCGCCAGGCACAGAACTTTGAGAGCCGCATCAGCAATGCACCGCAACAGGAAAAAGAACTGATCAGCATCTCCCGTCAACGGGAAATCAAAGCGACCCTATACACCATTCTGCTCCAGAAGCGTGAAGAGAATGCCATCACTTTAGCCTCAACCGCTAACAACAGTCGCATTGTTGAAGAAGCACTGGCAGGAAACCGTCCGGTATCTCCCAAGAAGAAAATCATCATGCTTGTGGCTCTGATTCTCGGCGCAGGATTACCTTTTGGTATCATCTATCTGAGAGACCTGTTGAAATACAAGATTGAAAACACGGAAGATATCCGAAAAATTACCGACGCCCCGATTCTGGCAGAATTACCTATTGCAGAAAAATCGCAAACAAGTGCCATTGTGGTACACGAGAATGAAAACGGTATTATGGAAGAAGTATTCCGTTCACTGCGTACCAATCTGCTCTTTACGTTAAAGGCTGGCGAGAAAGTCATCATGTTTTCATCTACACAGCCGGGAGAAGGTAAATCTTTTGTAGCCGGCAATACAGCTGTCAGCCTGGCATTAATGGGGAAAAAGGTTATCATTGTCGGTATGGACATCCGAAAACCGGGACTGAATAAAGTATTCCATCTGTCGCGCCGCGCAGATGGTATCACTTCTTACCTCAGCAACCCGGAGCATACGAACCTTTCAGATATGATCCAGCAGTCCGATATCAGTCCGAATCTGGATATTCTCCCTGGCGGACCGATTCCTCCAAATCCTACAGAACTAGTTTCCGGACCGGCCTTAAGCAAGGCTATAGAACTGCTTAAGGAACATTACGACTACATTATATTGGATACAGCTCCTATTGGTATGGTAACCGACAGTGCTCTCATAGCCAAACACGCAGATGCCTGTGTCTATGTATGCCGTGCGGATGTAACTCCTAAGGCCGGCTATGAGTTCATTAACGTGCTTTGTAATGAAGAAAAGTTCCCGAAAGTAACAACAGTACTTAACGGTATTGATCTGAACCAGCGCAAACATAGCTATGCTTATGGATTCGGTAAGAAATACGGATACGGCTATGGTAATTCCGGATACGGATACGGCTATGGTTATGGTTATGAAGATACCAGCAAGAAAAAGAAAAAAAGAAACGGTTTTAAGTTTTAAAATACAAAAAGCCTGATTCTTCTGATATATTTGAATGCCGATGACAGACTGATACATTGCCTGCCATCGGCATTCACTTTTTCCTCTATATTATAATATCCAAAGAACCGTCATATATTATCAAAAAAGTCCTATAAATTTCCGAGTTTCCTATTTTATGGCTATTTTTGCATGAAATAGTTAGACTGAAATTAAAAGACTATTATTTATACATTGGAGCTACCTCACTTAATTGATCAAACTAACACCATAATTATATAGAACAGTAGAATCAATTATTTGAGGTATTATTGTTTATAAATATATTATATCATACTATCCGTTACTGAAAAATGTGACAGATAGTGGCGAAGCTGTAACTTAGTGAGAATAAAATTCTACTTATTTTCATTGAATCTATATTCCATCATTATACAGAGTAAAGGTAACAGAACAGGAAAGCTATTGCTATTATTTTACTACAAATAAAAATAGTATGAAGATTTCCAGCTTTATAAAAAAGAAACTGCCCAAGTATCTTTATTGGAAAAGAGCCGACTGGACAAGAAGCCAATGGTTTTGCTATGACTAATGAATCCTCATGTTCTTCAATTTTCATTCTCAAAACCATTTAATGAGAAAGTCTATCAACACATTTTAAACAGCTGTTTTATTCACAAGCTCACTTACAAATATAAAAAAGAAATACTTGACTCTAGCGAATATAACTTTCTAAAATATTTACTTAATTAGTAATATTCTTAAGAAATAACATCTGACTACATTGCATAACTATTCCTTATGGCTGAGATTTCAATTATCGTACCAGTATATAATGCAGAAAAGTACCTAGAACGCTGTCTAAATAGTATATTGGCCCAAAAGTTTATAAACTTTGAAGTTCTTCTTATCAATGATGGCAGCTCAGATGAATCCTTGTATATATGCAATATGTTTGCATTAAAAGATAATAGAATAACTGTTTTTGATAAAAAAAATGAAGGTGTTAGCGCAACAAGGCAATATGGTATAGAAAAAGCAACTGGAACGTATTCCATATTTATCGATGCTGATGATTGGATTGAACCCAATATGCTCGCAGAAATGCATCAGACAATAACTGAGCAACAAAATGATATATTAATCTGCAACTACTTTATAAATAATAATTTAATAAAAGAAGAACAAGGAGCAAATACACCGAAAGCTCTGATTCAAAATATGCTGAATAGTAAAATCAAAGGTGTGATGTGGAACAAACTGGTAAAACATTCATTATATAAACAATTCAATATAAGGTTTCCATCAAACATAAACTTCTGTGAAGACGTTTACGTTTGCATACAGCTTTTTCTCTCGACAACAAAAATTGGATTTACAGAAAAGGCATATTATCATTATATGGATAATCCATGTTCAATAACCAGGAAGCCAAATAAAAACATTATCATTCAAAGAATTGATTTTGTAAACCGGACAACAAAGCTTCTACAAGAAAATCATCTCAACAAAAATTGGTTGATGTGGCATAAACTTGATTTAAAATGGATCGGGTTTGCTTCAAACCTATTTTCATTCCAAGAATATAAAGAAATATTTCCAGAACTATTTCAGGAATATAATGCTTGTAATCATCCCAAATATCTAAAAAATATAATTATTTTATATTTTGCTTCATATCATTTTTTTTGGAATTTCTTTAAACGTTTTATTTATACGACTAAAAGGTAATTATGAATATTCTTTTTTGCTCATTTTTTGATGTTTCATCTACAAAAGGAGGAACAGAACGAATAACAACAACCGTCTCAGAAGGATTAAAAGAAGCCGGACATAAATGTTTCCTTCTTTATTTCAGAGATATAGAGTCTGATTCTATTAAAACAGATTTTGAAAAAAGGATAAGAATAAATAAGATAAATACAAAAACTAAACCACAAATAAAAAATTTTCTCATAGAAAACGACATTGATACTCTAATTATTCAGGGTCTTTTCGAAATGACCGCTGAAATGAAAAATCTCGTTTCAGAAATAGATAAGAAGAAGATTTCTATAATATTTGTACATCATTTTAATCCTGGAGCAGAAGAATCATTTCTTACCTTTAGAAAAACAGTAAAATCTTTAAAAGAGAGTCCCAACAACAAGTTCAAAAACTTAACCAAAACAATTCTTTATCCTATTGCCAAACTAAAATACCACCTAAAGTTACGCTATCACTACAAGCAAACTTATCTAAATGCAGATAAAGTTGTTTTGTTATCTGAAAGATTCATTGACCCTTATATTCGCTATGCCCAATTAACCAACAAAGATAAATTTCATATTATCCATAATGCCCTTTCTTTTAATTCATTTTTTGACATCGCAGATTATAATTCAAAAAAGAAAGAAATAGTAATTATAAGCAGACTGGAAGAAAAACAAAAAAGAATAGGATTGGCTCTTAGAATTTGGAAAAAAATTGAAGGTATTCCTATATTAGAAGACTGGAGTTTAATTATTGTAGGAAAAGGATCTGACGAAGCAAAATACAAGCAATATGTTAAGAATCATAATTTGCAGCGGGTATTCTTTGAAGGAAGAAAAGAACCACAATCATATTATCAAAAAGCTTCAATCTTTATGATGACTTCAAGTTTTGAAGGTTGGGGATTAACCTTAACAGAAGCACAACAATATGGTGTAGTTCCTATAGCTTTTGACAGTTATGCTTCACTTCACGATATTATTCAAGATGGAGAAAACGGATTTATCATTCCGAACAATAATATTTCAGAATATATTGAAAAACTAAAATTACTCATTATAAATCATAATATGAGAAAAGAGATGGCAAGCAAGTGCATAGAAAGTAGCAAAAGGTTTTCACAAGAAAACATTTTACAGGAATGGATAAAACTACTGTGCTAGATAATAAAGTTATTTCTTTTATTCTGAGTGTAAAAATTACGAATAATCTTATCAAATGAACTCAAAAGCATTACTTATTCTTATTCTATTTATAGGATCAAACATCGCAAGAACGATTGGTATTGATTATAAATTATTCCAAATTATAATAATGGCTTTTGCCATTGCCATTGCCTGCAAAAACAAGATAATTTTTCATAATAAAACAATCATTACTTTAAGTATAATTATTTTATTATTTGGTTTTCATGCAATCAGTTTATACGGCGCTGAAGGAAGCCTTGGTATTCTTCTTACTTTGTTAACAACACCAATATTACTAATCCCTTACAATAGGATTACCTCAAAACAAGGAAACATTTATTTTAAAATTCTTTGCATTTTCTTTATCTCTGAGTGTATTTTTGCTATATTGTCGACAATTACAGGACAAATATTTGTAAAACTTCCTTTTGAAGCTGCAACATTTAATACTACAGAATTTAGAGCTTATACATTTCATGGCACATCTCTATCTGATGCATTAATCGTGACTACAATTATGTCCTTTATTTTATATTCGCCTTTACGAGAAAAATATAAAATTTGCATGTGGATTATAGGATTTATCAGCATTCTATGTTTTAACTGTAGAGCTGCTATTGTAATGAATGTAGGACTATTTATTATCTATATACTTAGAAATATCTTGAAGAATGGTAGAATAAAATTCAGTTTGATATTTTTTATCATTCTAATTTCTGCTATATCATATTATATTTTTAAAGCTGGCGTAGGAAGAAGACTTTTAGAACATGGTTTGTACGATGAAAATAGTGCAGCTGTAAGAACAAACACTCTTCTTGTATTAACAGAGTTAAATCTAGAAGACTTTATAATGGGAATTCCCAAAAATCTAAGAATTGTATATCTGTATAATTATTCAGGCAATGCGAATGGAATAAGTGAAAATTTTTGGATTGATTTCCTTTTTGAATATGGAATTATTTTCATATTTTTTTGGTTTTTCTTATATTACAGAATATGTTATCCGTTTTTAAAGTATTACTCTAAAACCAATGCGTTTATTTTAACTACTGCTTTCGCTATACTTGCCTCTACAAATAATTCTTTATCGACAACATTCGTACCTTTATTTGTTTTTATTATTTGCTGTTATTTATTTGTTCCTAAAATCTTATACAGTATTATAGACAAAAAGTATTTAGTTGCACTTAAGTATAAAAGCAAAAATCCGAAATCATAAAGCCAATAAAAGAATTTCTTCTAATTTCATAAGTAAAAACATCCATAAACACCGATAACATTACAAAGTATATGAAGATTACTCATATTTTTTGGAACCTTAGATTTGGCGGTATCGAAACCATGCTTATTAATCTTGCCAACGCGCAAATTAAAGAAAAAGCACAAGTATCTATCATCATCATCAACAAATTTTGTGAAGAAACACTAATACAATCATTAGACAAAAGAATCTCTATATACATATTAGGACGTACAGACGGCTCGATAGATTTTCGCTTTATCATAAAATTAAACAGACTATTAAAACAAATACAGCCCGACGTAATCCATCTTCACCGCTCAGATATTGCCTCTATATTAAACCCTCAATTTCTCCCTAAAACTTGCGTTACGCTTCATGCCTTACCCAAAGGTGAAATAAAGCCACAAAACATATTAAAGCTGTTATGGAATAAAATATTAAGAAAACCAAAGCCATATAGCAATATGACATATATCAATCATATTCCATATATATTCAGTATCAGCAGATCTGTTAAAGAAGAGCTTGAAAAACAGTACAATATAGAAAGTAGTGTGATTTATAATGGAATTGAAACCAAACAATTCCGCACAAAAGAGTCTGATATACACAATACTCCATTACGCATAGTCATGGTCAGCAGATTAGAACATGATAAAAAAGGACAGGATTTATTAATTAAAGCCGCATCACAACTTCAGGGAAAAGTTACAGTTGATTTTATCGGTACAGGATCAAGCCTAGAATATCTTAAACAACTGGTACACCAACTTCATTGTGAAGAATCTGTAAAATTTCTAGGAAAGCAGGACCAACGCTATATCAGCTCACATTTGGCAGACTATGACCTTTTTGTACAACCTTCAAGATGGGAAGGTTTCGGCCTTACTGTCGCAGAAGCTTTGGCTGCACAAATTCCAGTACTAGCCAGTGAAGGTCAAGGGCCGGCAGAGGTAATTTGTGGAAACAAATACGGTTGGATATTTGAGAATGGCAACGTAGAGGATTTGATTCATAAAATTGAATATATTCTCAATCATTATCATGAGGCTATTGAAAAAGCCAAACTGGGCAAGGAATATGTATACCAAAACTTTGATATTCATTCTACAGCAAACACTTATCTGAATGCCTATAAAAGCATCATAAACGCTCAAAATAACCATGCTTGAAATTCAAGAAAAAGAATTAGTTTTCAATTTTAACAAATGTCAGCAATGTGGCATTTGTTCCGCTGTCTGTCCTAAAAAAGCTATCACTTTCTTATCGAGAAAAGATGGCTTACACGATATTATAGTCAATAAAGAACTCTGTATTCTTTGTGGCAAATGCGTTAAAAGCTGTCCTGCCAACAAATTATATAACTATCAGAATTATTTTAAAGCATTTCCTCAAAAGGAATACTATTTGGGTTACAACAAGAACCATGAAATCAGAAGAAACTCCTCATCAGGTGGCGTTTGTAAAACCCTTATTATTGAAGCCCTGAAGCATGATCTTGTAGATGGTGTTTATTCTCTTAAAAAGACAGATAAATATCCATTTGCAGAAGGCGAATTCTATACCAAAGAAAATATACCTACTTTTGATAAGATTCCGAATTCCATCTATCATTCCGTAATGGCCTGCACAGAAATCCATAAAATCAAGAATTGCAGACGTATTATGCTTGTCGGAACAGCCTGTCAATTAAGAGCATTAAATACTGTTATTAATAACAAATGTCAGGAAATCACTCGAGTATGTATCTTCTGTAAACAACAAAAAAGTTTAGACTCAACCCGTTTTCTGGCAAAAATCATGAACACCCGGATTCCAGAGAATTTAAACTTTACATTCAGCTATAGAGGCAACGGATGGCCTGGAATGGTGAAAATTAATGAAGGTAAACTCCCATGGCACAGAGCAGCTCAAATACCATTTGGAAAAAGATTATGGACAGTACCCGGATGTAATATTTGTGGAGATTCATATGGAATATTTGCCGAAGCAGACATTAGCCTAATGGACCCATGGGAAATAAGATCTTCAAATGATTTGGGAGAAACTTTAATTACCATCCATAGTAATAAAGGAAAAGAGTTATTACATGCCTGTCATGGAATTGTTCTTGAATCCAAGCAATACAATGAGGTTTTACCCGCATTATCTTTAAAGGATATTTGGAGGAAACAAGTTACTGAAGCTGCCTTCCGTGAAACAGAATGTAAACCTATTTACCAAAAAGCAGCACTATGGGAAATGAAACAAAGAACATATCTTCAAAAAACAGTAGAATTTTTACCTAAGCTCCCTATCCTTTTTTACCGTGTTCTAGCCAAATTACCAGATTTAAGAAACAAAATACTCAAATAGAATCCATAAAATGAATATCAAAGTAATCACCCGACATGCTCCAAGCAATTATGGCTCATTACTTCAGGCCATGGCAACAATTCAAATCATAGAATCATTGGGCCATCAATGTGAGATAATAGATTACCGTAAAAAGAATGAAATCGGGATTAAAGGTATTCTTACTGCACTTCAGAATAAACCCTCATGGAATAAAAATCCGATAAAAAAATGTCTTTATATCGCCTTACGGTATCCAGGGGAAAAAATAGCAACTGTATTATTTGAAAGAATGAGGTCAAAATATTTAAAGATGACTTCACGTTGCTATACGATTAATGATCTAAAAGCATTAACGGCAGATATATTTATGACTGGCAGTGATCAAGTCTGGGCCCCTTTACTTGACGGTAAATACGATAAAGCTTATTTTCTAGATTTTACATCACCAAACAGCCAAAAGGTTGCTTATGCCGCCAGTTTTGGAAAAACTCAATTTTCTGAGAAAATTATTAAGGACTACAAGCATTTACTGTCACAGTACAATGCCATCACTGTCAGAGAAAGTCATGCTGTAAAGCTTCTGCAAGATTGGAATATTGAATGTAAAGGACAGGTTTTAGATCCAACACTTTTACTTGATGCGCAAGAATGGAGTAAATATATTACGAAAGAAATCAAAGGCAAATATGTTCTTATTTATGAAATACACAACAATCCTCTTTTAGATGACTATGCCAAACGATTTGCCAAACATGTAGGCCTACCGCTCATACGGATCAGTCCATCACTTCACCAAATTTCGAGAGGAGGAAAAATGATATTTTGTCCATCACTCGGTACTTTCCTTTCGTACATTAAAAATGCCCAATATATCATTACAGATAGTTTCCATGGCACAGCATTTGCTATTAACTTCAAAAAAGAATTTATAGAAATACTACCTAACAATAAAACCGGATCCCGAAATCAAAGTCTCCTTCAGTTGACAGGATTAGAAGACCGGATTATCGTTAACTATAATGACTACTCACTGGCAGATAAACAAATTAATTATGCAATGGTTAATGAAATCATGAAAAAAGAACGTCAATGTTCTATGCATATTTTATCTTTACTACTTGAAAATTAATCATTATATTTCAAATAAAATATCTTATTAAGATTATTAGAATGAAAATTATTTTATCCAACAAATTCTATTATAATAGAGGCGGGGATTGTTCTTACGTATTAAATTTAGAACAATTACTCAAATCTCATGGACATGAAGTCGCTATTTTTGCTATGGACTATCCACAGAATTTTCAAACAGTTTGGCAAAAATATTTTCCTTCAAATATGTCTAAAATCAAAGCTTTGGTCCGTCCCTTTGGGACAAAAGAAGTCAAAGAAAAATTTATTCAACTTTTAGAAGATTTTAAACCTGACATCGTACATCTGAACAATATTCATACACAACTTTCTCCTATTATAGGAGAAATAGCAGCAGCAAAAGGTATTAAAGTAATCTGGACCATTCATGACTATAAATTGCTTTGTCCCAGATATGATTGTCTAAGAAACAATGAAACTTTATGTGAACTATGTTTTACTGGAGATAAATCAAACTGTAATACTCATAAATGTATAAAAGGCTCTAGAATCGGATCATTAATAGGTTACTACGAAGCAATTACCTGGAACAGAAAACGTCTGGAAAAAAATACCAACACGTTTATATGCCCCAGCAGTTTTATGGCTGGAAAAATGATCCAGGGAAAATTTGATCCACAAAAAATTAAAACACTTTGTAACTTCATAGATATCAATAAATGTAAAACAGACTCTTTTTCAAAGAAAAACTATTGCTGTTACATTGGAAGACTTTCTAATGAAAAGGGAATAAAAACTTTAATTCATGCTATGAACCAACTGCCTTATAAACTTATTGTTATTGGTACGGGTCCTTTAGAAGAAGAATTGAAGAGTATAGCCAAAAACAATATTGAGTTTGTAGGATTCAAAAAATGGAATGAAATAAAAGAACTTGTAAGTGAGGCACGTTTCAGCATCATTCCATCTGAGTGCTATGAAAATAATCCCTTATCGGTTATTGAATCTCTTTGCCTGGGAACACCTGTACTAGGAGCCCGTATCGGTGGGATTCCAGAACTCATCATCCCGAAGGTATCCGGACTAACTTTTGAAAGCAAGAACTCAGAAAACCTTCAAGAAAAGATAACTGAAATGTTCCAGATGAATTTCAACTATAAAGAAATAGCAGAAAACTCTCAAAAGCAATTCAGTGCAGAAAAATATTATCACAATTTAATGAACATCTATAATGCTTAAAATTATGACAACAAATATCCCACAACCAACAGATGCCAGTATTATTCTAACCTACCGTTGCCCTATGAAATGCAAAATGTGCAACATTTGGTTTAATCCTACTAAAAGAAGTGAAGAAATTAAAGCATCAGATTTGAAAACCTTGCCTCGTCTGAAATTTATAAATTTAACTGGAGGTGAACCATTTATCCGTGAAGATCTAGAAGAAATCGTAGAAGAATGCTACAAACATACCGATAGAATCGTTATTTCGACATCAGGATGGTTTGAAGATCGGGTTGTAGCTTTAGCCAAGCGTTTTCCCAACATTGGAATAAGAATCTCTATAGAAGGACTAAGCCAAAAAAATGATGAATTGCGTGGACATGCCGGCGGTTTTGATAAAGGATTACGCACCCTTCTTACATTAAAGAAAATGGGATTAAAGGATATTGGATTTGGATGTACTGTATCTAATAACAACTCTGCAGACATGCTTTCACTATACCAACTGTCTTTATCACTAGGTATGGAGTTTGCAACTGCTGCATTCCATAACTCATACTACTTTCATAAGGATGATAATGTCATTACGAATAAAAGTGAAGTAATAAAAAACTTTGAACAACTCATCGAATGGCAATTAAAGGAAAGTCACCCTAAGAGTTGGTTTAGAGCCTGGTTTAATATGGGACTTATCAACTACATTGAAGGAGGAAGACGCATGTTACCTTGTGAAGCCGGTTCAGCAAACTTCTTCATAGATCCATTTGGAGAAGTTTATCCTTGTAATGGACTTGAAGAAAAATATTGGAAGAAATCTATGGGAAACATTCATGATACTGCTAATTTTATGGATATTTGGAATAGCCAACAAGCACAGGAAGTACGCGCGATGGTGCGTAAATGCCCTAAGAACTGTTGGATGGTCGGTACAGCCAGTCCTGTAATGCATAAATATATAAAACATCCTTTAAAATGGGCTATTCAAAATAAAATCCGTAGCTTACAAGGAAAACCTGCATGTCTTGATAAAAAATGGTGTGACGTGGGACAAGATCCTTGCCAAGGAGATTTAAGAGAAAAATTCTAATTATGAAAATCATTGTTACAGGAACTCGAGGTATTCCGAATATCATGGGAGGAGTAGAAACTCACTGTGAAGAACTCTTCCCTAGAATTGTCTCCTCAGAATATGATATAACAATCATACGCAGAAAAAATTATGTAAAAGATAATTTGCATGAATACAAAGGAGTTAAGCTTATTGATATTGAAACACCGAAGAAAAAATCCTTTGAAGCGATTATTCACACCTTCAAAGCCATAATAATGGCTAAAAAACTTCATGCAGATATAATACATATTCACGCCATCGGTCCGGCATTGCTGACTCCTTTAGCCAGATTACTTGGAATGAAAGTAGTATTCACTCATCATGGCCCGGACTACGATCGGGACAAATGGGGAAAAGCAGCAAAATTCATGCTTAAATTAGGTGAACGAATGGGAACGACATTTGCCAACGAGGTTATTGTCATATCAAACGTAATCAATAATATCCTGAGAACCAAATATAACCGCAAAGACTGCCACCTGATTTATAATGGTGTATCAGAACCTGAGATATGTGATTTTCCCCAATATTTTGAGGAATTAGGAATTGAATCGGGAAAGTATATTTTGGGGATGTGCCGATTTGTTCCGGAAAAGAATTTGCACCACCTTGTAGAAGCATTTTCGCAGATAGATGCCAAAGACTGCAAACTGGTTTTGGCTGGTGATACGGATTTCGAAGATGAATATTCACTGAATCTGAAAAATGAAGCACAAAAACATGGAGTTGTCTTAACCGGCTTCATCAAGGGAAAGAAACTGCATTCCTTGCTAACACATGCCCGATGTTTCGTTCTGCCGTCATCACATGAAGGTCTGCCCATAGCTTTATTGGAAGCTATGAGTTACAAGATACCGGTCATTGTAAGTAATATCCCTGCAAATAAAGAAATTGATTTAAACACTGAATACTATTTTGAAGTAGGAAATATTTCTGAATTAGCTGCAAAACTCCAAGCAAATATCCAGGAACCATTTAAAAAAATAGAGTATAATATGTCCCTATATAATTGGAATACCATTGCGCATCAAGTAATATCTGTATATAACAAACTCAAGTAACAGAGAAAGTATTCTTTTGAAGATAGCAAAATAATTATCAGTAACTAAAAACATGGCAGAAAATTATTTTCTGGATCTTTTGAGTTTTTCGCTCAGTAATAAGCCTTTTAAGCATTTCCTTTCAAATGATGAATGGAAAACAGTCTACGAATTGGCAAAGAAGCAAACACTAACCGGTATACTTCTGGATGGTATTAAAAAACTACCCAAAGAACAATGTCCCTCAAAACCGATTCTGTTGCAATGGTTTACTCATGTTGAAAAGATCCGTAAGAAAAACCAGGAACTGAATCAACTGGCAATAAAAGTATCGCAGAAATTCCAAAAAGACGGATTCAAAACTGTTATTCTGAAAGGGCAAGGAAATGCTTTATTATATCCGGATCCTTTTGTAAGAACTCCTGGAGATATAGATATATGGCTCAGTGGTAGTAGAAAGGACATCATCAAATACGTACGCAAATATTGTCCTCATGAAGAAATTGTCTATCATCACGCTGAATTTCCTGTTATGAAGGGATGCGACATTGAGGTACATTTTACTCCTTCTTGGATGAACAATTTCTTTAAAAACCAAAGACTCCAGAAAATATTTTGTGAGATTAAGGCAAAACAATTCTCAAACGAAGTAAATTTACCGGACTGCAGCGGAAATATTTGTATCCCAACAAGCGGATTCAACAGAATGTACATCCTGCTACATATCTACAGACATCTGTTTGAGGAGGGTATCGGACTCAGACAGTTAGTTGACTATTACTATGTTTTAAAACAAGATTGTCCGAAAGAAGAAAAAGATAATAGTTCAAAATGGATCCGAGAACTGGGAATGCAAAGGTTTTGTAGTGCCGTAATGTATATCATGCAGGAAATCCTTGGACTGGAAAAAGAATATCTGATATATCCACCTTCAAAAAAAGAAGGCCTATTCTTACTGGATGAAATCATGAGGGCCGGAAACTTTGGCAAATATGACGACCGGATTATCAGACAAATTCAGGAATCACACGGACATAAATATATCCGGAAAATCAAACGTAATATACGTTTTATCAAAAGCTATCCGGATGAAGTTATCTGGAACCCGGTTTTCCGCTTATGGCAATTTTGCTGGAGAAAGAAAAACGGATATTTATAATAGAAAAGAATTATTTTCAATACTCAATAATAAATCATCATGAAGTTATTAGGACTTATATTATTAGGAGGATGTTTCCTACAAGAAGTAACAGCGGAAACCCGTGACTCCCTTTCCTACCATATAGAAGCTACTGCTACAGCCGGAGGAGGAAAAAGCGACTATGCCCCCTTATGGTTCACGGCAAACCGATATGGACTGTCAAGCACAGCCTCCAGCAGCGCCTGGCTAAAAGCCGGACTGGAATACAATAAAAAAATGAACCACCATTGGAAACTGAAAGCCGGACTGGATCTGGCTGGTGGATATAATCTCACTCAGAACGTTATTGTACAGCAATCCTACGTAGATATTGCCTGGAGATGTCTACAACTGAGTATCGGCAGTAAAGAGAGGAATCCACTGGGTAAAGACCTGTATCTAAGTAGTGGAGCTATGGTTGAAGAAGGAAATGCGCGTCCGATACCTCAAGTACGTGCAGAAATTGAAGATTATGTAGCGGTGCCAGGCACTAAAAAATGGCTGGCCTTCAAAGGTCATTTTGCTTATGGAAGATTTACAGACGGAAACTGGCAGGAGGATTTTGCCCGTCCCAACCATCAGACTTATGTAAAGAATACACTTTACCATACCAAATCTGCCATGTTCCGTATCGGAAATACAGAGAAAAGACCATGGGAATTTGAAATAGGACTTTTGGTATCCTCACAATTCGGAGCAGACCGGTACAGATGGGACGCGGAAAAGAATGAGTGGGAAATCTTTGATATGCCTGAAGGGATTAAGGACTATATCAATATGATTATTCCCACTCAAGGAGGAGAGAATACTCCCGGAGGTGATCAGGTAAATGTAGCCGGAAATTTTGTGGGAAGCTGGAATACCGCCTTTACCTATTATTGGAAAGACTGGAAATTCAGAGTCTACTATGAACACTTATTTGAAGATGAATCACAGATGTTCATGCAATACGGACGCTGGAAAGACGGGCATATCGGCTTGGAAGTTACTTTCCCGAAGAATCCTTGGGTAACCAAAGTTCTTTGGGAAGGATTGGCAACCAAAGATCAGACCGGACCAATTTTATATGACGGTTTTTTAGGTTCTTTTGATCAACAGATCAGCGCCGCGGACGATTACTATAACAACTATTTCTATCAAGGATGGCAACACTGGGGCATGGGTATGGGAAATCCACTACTTCCGGGACCTATTTATAATAAAGACGGAAGCGTACAATTTAGAAGTAACCGAGTCAAGGCAAATCACCTGGCTTTCTGTGGTAATCCTACAGACGAATGGAATTATAGAGTAAAACTATCTTATGCTAAACATTGGGGTACTTATACCAATCCATTAGATGAAATACAGAAACAATTCTCATCTTATTACGAAATAGGATATAAACCCAAACAACTGAAAGGATGGAATTTTAATGCTGCGTTAGGATGGGATCAGGGAAATTATTTAGGCAATAGTGTTGGCGGAATGATCACAATTAGAAAAGAAGGAATATTATGGAAAAAATAGATGGTAAAAACATCTAATTTAATAGATTAAGACAGGACCAATATATGAAAATAGGAATTATTACATTACCTTTCAATATTAACTATGGAGGAATCTTACAAAATTTTGCCTTGCAAAAAGTCCTCAAAGAAATGGGACATCAGGTTTCTACAATAGAAGAAAAAAATTCTTATAAACTTCGTATACCAAAAAGATATTTAGCATATACAAAAAGAATTGTATTGCGTTACCTTTTCAGAAAGAAGTGTGAGATATTCTTTGAAAAAAATGAATTTAACAGACTTCAAATTATTTCTAAAGATCTCCAACAATTCATCAAGAGAAATATTGCATTAAAAACATACCCAACTTTTAAACATATAAAGGCAAATGAATATGATGCTTTTATAATAGGGAGTGATCAGATCTGGAGACCCAAATATTTTACCGGAATTGAAAACGCATTTTTAGATTTCGCCCAGAAATGGAATATACGTCGTATTGCATATGCACCTTCCTTTGGAACAGACAAATGGGAATACAGCAAACAACAAACCCAAAGATGCAGAAAACTGATATCTCTTTTTAATGGTATTTCCATAAGAGAAAAAGAAGGAATAGATTTATGTAACAAATATTTTTCTAAAACAGCACAACATGTACTAGATCCTACTTTACTACTTTCAAAAGATGACTATATGGAAATTATTTCTACAGATAATGCCCAAAAATCCAAGGGAAACCTCCTTGTTTACATCTTAGATCAATCTCCAGAAAAAGAAAAAGTTATCAATCGGATTATAGAGACTAAAAAATTAGTACCGTTTACAGTTAATAATCCTAATGTTTTCAATTATAAATTAGATATCAATCAAAGAATCCAACCAAGTATAGAACAATGGCTCAGAGGATTCTATGATGCAGAATTCGTAATTACAGATTCTTTTCATGCTTGCGTTTTCTCCATCATCTTCCAAAAACCTTTTTTGGTCTATGGAAATATACAAAGAGGACTCTCACGCTTTACGTCTCTCCTTTCTACCTTTCATCTGGAAAACCGGATGATCCTTAATGCTAATGAGCTTTATAAAGCATTGGAACAGGAAATTAATTGGACAGAGGTAATGAAGATACTGGAAACAAAACAAAAGGAGTCTTTGAACTTTTTAAGTAAGCATCTGGCATAATAGTTTTAATTTGCCTGCTTTCCAGAAAAGCGCATAATAGCCATAGCTGATTGAGATAGCATCAGCTTAACGAAGACATTACAATGATACAAATAAGAGATAGGTCTAAATGTTGCGGATGTGCAGCGTGTGTACAACGTTGTCCCCAACAGTGTATTCCTTAAAAAATTTCTTAGAAAAGAATACTCTAATCTATTAATTTCAAAAAGATACAGAATAAAGAAATTTACTGGGAAGAGGTAAATACGGCATTAAAAGAGAAATAAAACGAATCACTTAACTTTCTTAAGTCTTATTTAGAGTTCAAGCAATAAAGATATATGAATGCAAACAAAAGAATAGCAAAAAATACATTTATCTTATATATCAGAACAATTATAACTCTGCTGGTATCCTTATATACCAGCAGAGTTATTTTAGGCGCATTAGGAGTAGTAGACTACGGAATCAATAATGTGGTTGGAGGACTGGTAAGCATGTTCAGTGTCATCTCCTCTTCATTATGCTCTTCGGTAAGCAGATATCTTACCTATGAATTGGGGACAGGTAATCAAAAAAAACTGAGCCGTATATTTTGGACAAGTGTCAATATTCAATTGGCGATAGCCGTTATGGTATTAATAATCGGAGTATTGGTCGGCAGCTGGTTCTTAAACAATAAGATGTCCATACCGGACAATCGCTTGTATGCAGCTAACTGGGTGTTATATTGTTCACTCTTATCTTTTGCAGTTAACTTGTTAAATGTCCCCTATACTTCAAGTATTATTTCTCATGAACGCATGGACGCATTTGCTTATATCAGCATTGCTGAAACAACCTTAAAACTAATCATTGCTTATGCCATCATGATTTCTGCTTATGATAAGCTAATTACATATACAATATTGTATTTACTCTCCAGCATAGTTATTTTTCTCTCTTATTTCATTTATTGTAAAAAACATTTTCAGGAATGCACCTATAAACCAGAAATAGACAAAGAACTTCTAAAAGACATGACAAAATTTGCCGGATGGAACTTCTTTGGAAGCACCGCCTATATGTTAAATACTCAAGGAGTGAATATGCTAATTAATGTCTTTTTTGGGGTGCAAATTAATGCAGCCAGAGCCATCGGAGTGCAAGTACAAAACGCCATCATGCAGTTCGTAAACAACTTCACGACAGCGATCAATCCCCAAATTACCAAATCCTATGCGGCCGGAAATTATGAGCAGTTACATAAACTGGTATGTCTTGGAGCAAAATACAGTTACTTTCTTCTCCTGATCTTTACAGTACCAATTTTTGTCGAAGCGGATATTGTCCTTAAATTATGGCTGAAAACAGTTCCTGAATATTCAGTGACCTTCCTTCGTCTGATCATTCTGAGTTCTTACACCATGATCCTGGGAAATACATCCTATACGGCAATCATGGCAACGGGCAGAATCAAACATTATCAGCTCGTAATTACTCTTGTAGGATTTCTGGTATTCCCGGTAACCTGGCTTCTATACAAACAGGGATTTAAAGTAGAAAGTACTTATTATATATATATCCTGATTTACAGTATTCTGATACTTATCCGCTTGTATTATTTAAAAGTGCTCATCAAGCTTCCTCCCCTACACTTTATCAAATATGTTCTTGTTAAAGTGATCTGTCTGACTATACCGGCATTTCTGATCCCACTATTATTTACTCATTATTTTTCTCCTTCCATAATCCGACTCATATTTACTTGTATTATCAGTCTTTTTAATAACTTTGTATTCATTTACTATTTAGGATTGAATAAAAACGAAAGAGAATTTATCATAGACAAAATCAAACAAAAAGTCTGTCATAAAAAGCCATGTCGATAAAACAGATTGTTAAAAGGGGGCTTACTTACATCATAAAAGGAACCCCCATAAAGAAAACAGTTTCAGAGATTTCTTACTTAAGTCCATCCGAAACCCTTAAAGGAAAAAAAATAATCATCACAGGCGGAGGAAGCGGACTCGGTCTGGCTATGGCCAGAAAGTTCATTCAGGAAAAGGCAGAAGTGCTAATAGCGGGCAGAAACGAAAAGAAACTACAGGATGCCGCACAAAAGTTAGGATGCAAATATTTACAGTTAGACGTAACGGATTGCCATTCCTTCAAAACTTTTATGGAGAATGCAGCTAAAGAATTAGGAGGATTCAATGTACTGGTAAGTAATGCCGGAGTGTCCCTACATGAAAATTCTTTCTTTGAAGTTACTCCGGAAAGTTTTGACATACAAATCAATACGAATTTTAAGAAGCTGTTTTGATTTCATTCGATAAATCTGTTAAGCATGATTTGGATGAAT